>Ga0131853_10004169_pt1 | contig 25923 bp, 25 predicted proteins | sample TergutLab28metaG_FD_92764 | JGI IMG/M metagenome (GOLD analysis project Ga0131853, IMG submission 92764) | Labiotermes labralis P1 segment gut microbial communities from Petit-Saut dam, French Guiana - Lab288 P1 (version 2) (version 2) | ecosystem: Host-associated > Arthropoda: Insects >... | reverse complement strand
GGCGGTCGTCCACTGCATCGCGACCTCGAGCGCGATCTTGCGCTCGGTGTCCTCCGACTCGAAGTGGATGATCTCCTCGTTGACGATGTCGTTCTTCTTGATCGAGTTGAGGTACTCGACGTAATCCTCGAGGCCGCGCTCGTAGTGGAAGACGTCGCGCCGGGCCTCGATCGGCTCGCCGTCCTCGTCGAGCTTCTCGAGCTCGCGCTCGTCATCGAGCTGGATCGACAGCCCCTTGTTGAGGAACGCGTACTGCTGGAAGCGCGTGCGGAGGGTGTCGTAGTCGAACTCGACCGTCTCGAAGATGTCGGAGCTCGGCCAGAACGTGATCGTCGTGCCGGTCTCATCGGTCGCGGCGCCCTGCTCGAGCGGCGCCTGCGGAACGCCGTTGCGGTAGGTCTGCGTGTGCACGAAGCCCTGGCGCTTGACCTCGACGTCGAGCCGGCTCGACAGCGCGTTCACGACCGAGGAGCCGACGCCGTGCAGACCGCCCGACACCGCATAGCCGCCGCCGCCGAACTTGCCGCCGGCGTGCAGCACGGTGAGCACGAGCTCGACGGTCGAGATGCCCTCGGGCTGGTGGATGTCGGTCGGGATGCCGCGCGCGTTGTCGATGACCCGCACCGCGCCGTCGGCGGTCAGCGTCACCACGATGCGATCGCCGGAACCGGCGAGGTACTCGTCGACCGCGTTGTCGACGATCTCCCACACGAGGTGGTGCAGACCGCGGGGGCCGGTCGAGCCGATGTACATGCCAGGGCGCTTACGGACCGCCTCAAGGCCTTCGAGAACTTGGATCTGGCTCGCGCCGTAGTCGTCGCCACTGGCCTGTGTCGTCGGTTCGGTCGTCATATGTTGTGAGCTCCTGACCCCTGAAGAGATGACCCTTCATGTTATCAGCGAAGCCCTTGAATCCGGGGTTTATACGCCGATCTGAGGCGTTTTCTTCGACCCCGACACCAGTTTTGCCGTCTCAGCCGTAGGTATCGCGAGGGCCACGCCCCTGCGTCGACCTGAAGCCGTATTTCCAGCTCGGTACGTCCGGCCCGTTGAAGCGGATCGACTGGATGCCCGCGCGCGGGTACTTCCGCGCGATCGCCGCGAGCAGCTCGAGACGCATGATCCGCAGCTGGGTGGCCCAGGCCGTCGAGTCGCATTGCACCACCAGCAGGCCGTCCTCGATCCCGATCGGTCGTGACTTCTCCGCCGTCGTCTCGCCGACGAGCTCGGCCCATGCCCCGATCAGCTCCGCCTTGTCCAGTTCCGAGTCCCAGCCGAGCTCCGTGGTGAGCGCGTCGACGACGGAGCCGAGTCCCCGGGGGTCGCGACCTGGGGCGAACGGCTCCGAGCCCGCCTCGCCCTTCCCCCGCCCGCGCGCCGCGGTTCCGCGGCTGGTGGCACCGCCGAACAGGCGCTTGAGACGCAGATAGACGCCGGATGCCTCGCTCTGCTGCGGGTTCGCTCCGCCCGGGGTCGCCGCGTTCACGCCTCGACCACCTCACCGGCCGCGATCCGTACCAGGCGCGCGCCGAGCTCCGACGGGATGTCGTCCAGCACCGCCGCCGTGATGAGCACCTGCTCGAAACCGGCGATCGCGCCGGCCAGCGCGCGCCGCCGATTCGCATCGAGCTCGGCGAAGACGTCGTCGAGCACGAGCACGGGGTCGCCCGTCGTGGAGTCGGCGCGCAGCAGTTCGGCTGACGCGAGCTTGAGGGCCAGCGCGAAGGACCAGGACTCGCCGTGGCTCGCATAGCCCTTCGCCGGCAGGCCGTTCAGCTCGAAGAGCAGGTCGTCGCGATGGGGCCCGACGAGGGTCAACCCGCGTTCGAGCTCCTTCCGGCGCACCCCGGCGAGCGCCGCCCGGAACAGCTCGCGGGTCGGCTGCGACGCGCGACCGCCGGCGGGGCCGTCACCGCCGGGGGCGGATGCCCCGACCTCCGCGTCATCGTCGTCGCCGCCGGCGCCGAGCACGCTGAGCCGCTGCGAGATCGCGGGGTGCTGGTCGACGCCGGCCACGGCCTGATATGCCGCGTGCACCGGCTCGCTCAGCTCCGTCACGAGCTGCTCGCGGCGGTCGATGAGCTCGCTGCCGAGTTCGATCAGCCGTTCGTCCCAGATCTCGAGGGTGCTCAGCTGCGCTGCCTGCAGTCGCTGCGCGCGCGCCGACTTGAGCAGCGAGTTCCGCTGGGTGACGACGCGCGCGTAGTCGGCCTGGGTTCCGGCGAGGCGAGGTGCGCGCTGCACGAGCAGCTCGTCGATGAATCGTCGACGCGCACTCGGTTCGCCGCGCACGAGGGCGAGGTCCTCCGGGGCGAAGAGCACGCTCGAGAAATAGCGCGGCAGCTCACGGGTGCGCACCGCCGAGCGGTTGACCTGCGCGCGGTTCGCGGCACCGCGGTTCAGCTGCACCTCGACGAGCAGCTCGCGATCGGCGTGGCGCAGCAGTGCGCGGACGATCGCGGCATCCTGCCCGGCCCTGATCATGGCCTGATCGACGGATGTCCGATGCGAGCCGACCGTCGCGAGATACCCCAGCGACTCGACCAGGTTCGTCTTCCCCTGCCCGTTGGGCCCGACGAAGACGGTGACCCCCGGCTCGAGCTCGACCTCGGCCGCGCGGTAGTTGCGGAAGTCGGTCAAAGTGAGGCGTTTCACGTGCAACGGTGCTGCCTTCCTTCCCGAGTCCCCGATGAAGCGGATAAACGACGCTGGTCGAGTAGCGGAAGCTACTCGACCAGCGTGTGAATCGCGATGCGTCTAGTCGACGGCCTTGACGGCGTGGCCGCCGAACTGGTTGCGCAGAGCCGCGACGGCCTTCATCGCCGGCGAGTCCTCTTGGCGCGAGACGAAGCGGGCGAAGATCGACGCCGAGATGGTCGGAAGCGGCACCGCGTTGTTGATGCCCTCTTCGACGGTCCAACGGCCCTCGCCGGAATCCTGCACGTAACCCTCGATGTTCTGGAACTCGGGGTCGGCCTCGAGCGCACGGACCAGCAGGTCGAGCAGCCAGGAGCGCACGACGGTGCCGCGCTGCCATGCCTTGAAGGTGCCGGTGACGTCCTTGATGATGTCCTTGCGGGTGTCGAGCAGTTCGTAGCCCTCGGCGTAGGCCTGCATGAGCGCGTACTCGATGCCGTTGTGCACCATCTTCGCGTAGTGGCCCGCGCCGACCTCGCCGACGTGGACGAAGCCCTCGTCACGGGGGCCCTCGGGCCGCAGCGCGTCGAAGACGGGCATGATGCGCTCGACCTGCGCCGACGAGCCGCCGACCATGAGGCCGTAGCCGTTCTCGAGACCCCAGACGCCGCCGGACACGCCCGCGTCCATGTAGTCGATGCCCTTGGCCGAGAGCAGCTCGGCGTGCTTGAAGTCGTCGGTGAACTTGGAGTTGCCGCCGTCGATGACGAGGTCGCCCGCCGCGAGCAGGCCCTCGAGGTCGGAGATCACGCCGTCGGTGATCTTGCCGGCGGGCACCATGACCCACACGGTGCGCGGCGCGGGCAGCGCGGCGACGAGGTCGGCGATGGATGCCACGTCCGAGACGTCCGGGTTGGTGTCGTAACCCGTGACCTGGACGCCGTTCTTCTCCAGGCGGGCACGCATGTTGTTGCCCATCTTGCCGAGACCGACGAGACCGATGTGCATGTGAGGGTCCTTCTTCATTGACTAGCGCAGCAGCAGGTTCGGCTGCAGCAGGTACCTGTAGGTGTCGCTCCCGGCCTGCTCCCTGCTGGTCTGGCTCGTGATGAGCACGGGGCCGGGCTTGTTCGGGTTCTCGGTCTTCGTGAACGAGATGCGCACGAATTCCGAGTGCACCGAGCTCAGACCATCCAGCAGGAACTGGGGTTTGAGCGAGACGACGGTGTCCTGCCCATTCAGGAGAGCGTCGATGCTCTCCGAAGCCTGCGCCTGCTCGGAGCCGATGGCTTCGAGCGTCAGGCCCTCCGATGTGAAAGTGAAGCGCAGCGCCGCCTCCCGCTCGAGCACGATCTGCACGCGACGGGTCGCTTCGATCAGCTCGGCGGTGTTCAGCACGGCGTAGTTGTCGACGACCTCCGGGAAGAGCCGCTTCACCGGGGGGAAGTTCCCCTTGATGAGCAGCGACGTCACGGTCTTCTTGTCGGCGGTGAAGGCGATGAGCTCGCGCTCGTCGTTGTTCTGGATCGTCACCGAGATCGTGCCCGCGTGGCCGAGGGTCTTCCCGATCTCCTGCAAGGTGCGTGCGGGGACGAGCGCGGTCGCGGTCTCGGTTCCGCTCGCCGAGCCGTCCCAGTCGATCTCGCGGACGGCGACGCGGTAGCGGTCGGTCGCGACGAGGCTGAGCGCGTTCTCGGCGATCTCGAGCTGGACGCCCGTGATGACCGGGGTCACATCGTCGCGGGACGCCGCGACGCCGACCTGCGAGACGGCCTCGGCGAAGGCATCCGCCGGCACAACGCCGCTCGTCGCCTCGATCTGCGGCAGCGTCGGGTACTCCTCGACGGGCATCGACAGCAGGGTGAAGTGCGACGAACCGCAGCTGACGGCGATCTTGCCCTCGTCGGTCGCGAACTGCACGGGGGCGTTGGGGAGCCGCGACACGATGTCGGCGAGCAGGCGGCCGGACACCAGGACCATGCCCGGCTCGATGACCTCCGCGTCGATCTCGGTCTGCGACGAGACCTCGTAGTCGAACGACGAGAGCGAGATGCCCGAGTCGGTGGTGCGGATCAGGATGCCGGACAGGATCGGCAGGGTCGTGCGCTGTGGCAGGAGCTTGACGGCGAATGAGACGGCATCGCTCAGAACGTCTCGATTGGCCTGAAAGCGCAAGACACACCCCTGGGAAGTCGACGGACGGAAACCGTCACCATGCTAGCGCCGTGCTTCGCCGACCCGGGAAACGTGTGATTCGAAAGCGGCGCTGCGAGGCCCCTCGAGCTCGAGGTTGTGGAAAGCACTCTGACAAGAAATGACTCGTTAACGGTATTAACGCATGTGGAGAATGTGGATAACTCCGCCGATGCCAGTCAGGGAGCGGGAACTACAGTCCTGTCACTTGTGAGTGAGATGTGGTGAGCCGATGTTCCGCGGAATGACAAGGATCTGCGGAAATTCCTGTCATTCACAAGAATCCCGCCCTCCCCCACATCCGCGGGCCTGTTATGCGTTAACCGTCCACAAGTTATCCACAGTGGGGAAAATGGCGAGCCGAGCATGGAAAAAGGCCCCTGTCGAGCGACAGGGGCCTTTTCCACGGCGTTTCAGCGTCGGGTCTGCTTGATCCGGCTGGTGAGTTCGGTGACCTGGTTGTAGATCGAGCGGCGTTCGCGCATGAGCTCGCTGATCTTCTTGTTCGCGTACATGACCGTGGTGTGGTCGCGGTTGCCGAACAGCTGGCCGATCTTCGGCAGCGAGAGGTTGGTGAGCTCGCGGCACAGGTACATCGCGATCTGACGGGCTGTCGCGATCGCCTGCGATCGCGAGGAGCCGTAGAGGTCGTCCACCGAGAGCTTGAAGTAGTCGGCCGTCGCCGCGATGATCTCGACCGGCGCGATGACGTTGTCGTCGTCGAGGGTGATCAGGTCTTTGAGGACCGTCTGGACCAGTGCCATGTCGACGGGGGTGCGGTTCAGGCTCGCGAACGCCGTGACACGGATGAGTGTGCCCTCCAGCTCGCGGATGTTGCTCGACACCTTGGTCGCCATGAACTCGAGGATGTCGTCGGGCACCATGACCTTCTCGCTCTGCGCCTTCTTGCGCAGGATCGCGATGCGGGTCTCGAGGTCGGGAGCCTGGACATCCGTGATCAAGCCCCACTCGAACCGCGATCGCATGCGGTCCTCGAAGCCCGTCAGGTGCTTGGGCGGCAGATCGGAGGTGATCACGACCTGCTTGTTGTGGTCGTGCAGCGTGTTGAAGGTGTGGAAGAACGCCTCCTGCGTCTCGACCGCGCGCTGCAGGAACTGGATGTCGTCGATCAGCAGGATGTCGATGTTGCGGTACCTGGCCTGGAAGCTGGCGCCGCGGTTGTTCTGGATCGAGTTGATGAAGTCGTTGGTGAACTCCTCCGAGCTCACATAGCGCACCCGGATGCCGGGGTACAGGCTCATCGCGTAGTGCCCGATGGAGTGCAGCAGGTGCGTCTTGCCGAGACCGGAGTCGCCGTAGATGAAGAGCGGGTTGTAGGCCTTCGCCGGTGCTTCCGCGACCGCGACCGCTGCGGCGTGCGCGAAGCGGTTCGACTGGCCGATGACGAAGTTGTCGAAGCTGTACTTCCCGTTGAGGCGGGTGTCGCTCGCGCGCGGCGGCGCCGTGATGTCGGCGGCCGGCGGCGCGGGGGGCGCCACGGGTGCGAGGGGTTCGACGGGAGTCGAGGATGTCAGCGCGTCGGGCGCCGGATTCTGCTCGTCCTCCGCGGCCGCCTGCTGGAGGATCGCCTGCTCGACGTCGGGGTTGACCACCACGGCGAACGTCGACACCTGGAAGTCGGCGCCGAGCGTGCCGATCGCCGACAGCAGCGGCATCCTCGTGCGCTGCTCGATCATCTGCCGCGTGAAGTCGTTCGGGACCTCGAGATAGAAGGTGCCGCCCATGATGCCCTTGGGCTCGACCAGGCTGAGGAAGCCGTACATCTGGGGTGTGACGCGCTCGTCACCCTGCAGGGTTGAAAGGACGGTCTGCCATGCATCGCCGATCATGGTGTCGCCGTCAATCATGTTCACCCCGTGGTCCCCTGAGAGTTATTCACAGACTTATCCACCGAAGCCTGCCAAGAAAACAGGCGGCCCGTCGGTGTGACCGAACGGGCCTGGGGATAACTGTGAGAGCCACGGTAGTGAAGAGGCAGCCTGTGGACAAATCCCTTTCGGGGAATAGAACGGGTCGTCGACGGCGTGTCGCATGTGGTCGACTGGGAATACGTCGGGACAATGGTCGGTCGCCCCGACCCCGTTTTGAACTACACGCGTTCGGCACGTACAGTTAATTGGTTGACTGCAGCCTCCTGTACTTGTTGCACCTGGGGCTGCTCCCTTTTCCTTGTGGCCAGTCGTCGTGCAACGGCGTTGGTGGCCTTGCATCAATCGAAAGACGAACCATGACGAAGCGTACCTTCCAGCCGAACAACCGCCGCCGCGCCAAGGTGCACGGCTTCCGCCTTCGCATGCGCACTCGCGCCGGCCGCGCCATCCTCGCCGCTCGCCGTCGCAAGGGCCGCACCGAGCTCTCGGCGTAGAGCACTCCGCTCGCGGTGCTCGCCAAGGCCAACCGCATCGTCGGGGCGAACGACTACCGGGCAGTGGTGCGGCGTGGGACCCGGTTCCCCGCACCCAACACCCTCAGTTACGTTCGCATCACCCCCGGGCAAGGTGCGGTTCGTTTCGGTTTCATCGTGGGTAAGACTGTCGGCTCGGCGCCGGTCAGGAACCTCGTGCGACGCAGACTCAAGGCAGCCGCCTTCGATCTGCTCTCCGAAGTCCCTGCCGGCGCCGATGTCGTGATCCGGGCGCTTCCAGGCTCCGCGCAAGCCTCCTGGGCTACCCTCCATCAAGAAATCTCCACCGCCGTCCACAGGGCAGGAACCCGATGACCACCGCGCACGCGCCCCGTTCCGCACGGCTTGCGCCGGTGTCGGCACGGCAGCTCGGCTGGGGCATCCTTCTGCTCCCCCGCAACATCGTGGTTGCGCTGCTGCGCGCGTATCGCGCGGTGATCTCTCCGCTCTACGGCGACGTCTGTCGTTACTACCCCTCATGCTCGGCCTATGCCGTCGGTGCGTTCCAGCAGCACGGCGTCGTGGTCGGGGCCTGGCTCGCCGGCCGCCGCCTGGCTCGCTGCCACCCCTGGGCCGCCGGCGGGGTCGACGACGTCCCTGCTCCGCACACCCATCGCTTCCACGTGAACCGCCTCGGCTTCGTCGTGGCTGCAGCTTCGAACTCGGGCCACAGAAAGGGCTGACCCACACGAGATGACTGGTTTCGAGAACTTCTATCTGACGATCCTCTGGCCGATCCGCTGGCTGGTCGAGCTCGTGCTCGTGGCGTGGCACTGGATCTTCTCGCACGTGGGAATGGACCCGAATGGCGGCCTGACCTGGGTTTTGTCCATCGTTGGTCTGGTCGTCGTCGTGCGTGCGGCGCTGATTCCGGTCTTCGTGCGCCAGATCAAGAACCAGCGGCGCATGCTCGAAGTGGCGCCGCAGATCAAGAAGATCCAGGACAAGTACAAGGGCAAGCGCGACCAGGCCTCTCGCGAGGCGATGAGCCGCGAGATGATGGAGTTCTACAAGGAGACGGGCACCAACCCGCTCTCCTCGTGCATCCCGCTCCTCATCCAGATGCCGATCTTCTTCGCGCTGTTCTCGGTGCTCAACAACGCCCAGCACGGCAAGGTCGGTGTCGGCCCGCTGAATGCGGCGCTGTCGAAGTCGTTCGGCGGGGCGTCCCTCTTCAACTTCGCGCCGCTGCACGACAGCTTCCAGAGCGCGATGAACCACCCCGGCGGCGCGGTCACGTCGGTCATGATCGTCGCGGCGATCATGGTCGCCCTGATGGTGGCCTCGCAGTTCTACACGCAGCTGCAGATCATGTCGAAGAACATCTCCGACGAGACGAAGAACAGCCCGCAGTTCCGCCAGCAGCGCACGATGATGTACTTCCTGCCGTTCATCTTCCTGTTCTCCGGCTTCGCCTTCCCTCTCGGCGTCATGTTCTACTGGCTCACCACGAACGTCTGGACGATGGTGCAGCAGTTCATCGTCATCCGCTCGATGCCGACCCCTGGCTCCGAGGCGGCCCGCGCCCGCGAAGAGCGCATGGCGCGCAAGCTCGAGGCTCAGATCGCGGCCGGCAAGGTCAAGGTCGAGACCCCTGCGGTCGAAGGCGCCGAGGCTGTGGTGACCCGCGTCAACACGCAGCGTTCGCAGCCCGTGAGCAGCAAGCGTAAGAAGCGCCGCTAGGCGCGCGGCCCGTATTCAGAAGATTTGGATGCCATGAGCGACACCACCACACCGGATCAGCCCGTCACCGCAGACGAAGGCGACCTCGCTGCCGACTACATCGAGGAGCTGCTCGACATCGCCGATCTCGACGGCGACCTCGAGATCGATGTGCGCAACGGCCGGGTCTACCTCACCGTCACGGCCCCCGACGGCAAGCTTGCTGCACTCGCCAAGCAGGACGTCGTGCGCTCGCTGCAGGAGCTCACGCGCCTTGCGGTGCAGAACCAGACGGGCGGGTTCTCGCGGCTGATCCTCGACATCGCCGGCTCGCGCGACGCCCGTCAGCAGGAGCTCACCGCTCTGGTGGACGGTGCCGTCGCACGCATCGAAGCCGGTGCGGCGAAGGCATCTCTGCCCGCGATGTCGTCGTATGAGCGCAAGCTCGTGCACGACCTGGTCGCCGAGCGCGGCTATGTGTCGGAGTCGCAGGGCGAGGGCGCTGACCGCCACACGGTGATCTCGCGCGCATAGCTCGGTTCTCACAACGGCCCTCGCGTTTCACGTGAAACGCGAGGGCCGTCTTCTTTGGAAGAATGGACGAAGGTCGCGGGGGCGGCCCCGAACAGAATGGATTCGACATGACCGATGGCAACGACGTCCACGAGTCCGCATCGGTCGAGGCGGAGCCGGTCGCGGCTGCGGCGCTGTTCGGCGATCGCATCGATCTCGCGCGGCGGTTCACCGCCGCCCTCGCCGAGCACGGCGAGGAGCGCGGGCTCATCGGGCCGCTCGAACCCGCGCGCCTGTGGACCCGCCACGTCTTGAACTGCGCGGTCGTCGCACCCCTGCTGCGCCCGGGTCGCGTCGGTGATGTCGGCAGCGGCGCGGGCCTTCCGGGGCTCGTGCTTGCCATCGCGCGCCCCGACGTCTCGTTCACGCTCATCGAGCCGATGGAGCGCCGCGTCGCGTGGCTCGAGGAGCAGGTGGCCGCGCTGGGTCTCACCAATGTCGAGGTCATCAGGGCGCGTGGCGAGGAGGTCCGGCTCGAGACTCCGCTGGACCAGGTCACGGCGCGCGCGGTCAGCGCGCTGCGGAAGCTGTTGCCGTTCACCGCTCCCCTGCTGCGGAAGGGCGGCGAGCTCGTCCTTCTGAAGGGGGCGGGTGCTCAGGCCGAGATCGACGCGGCGACGAAGGAGCTGCGCAAGTACCGGGTGGAGAACCCCGAGGTGATCGTCCTCGGCGAGGGCACCCTCGCAGAGGTCACCCGGGTCATCCGGGCTACAGTGAACTAGACCTCCTCCACGCCGCCGACGATCCGAGAAGGGCCACCGTTTCACGTGAAACACCCTGAGCGCGACACAGACAACGACGTCTCGACACCCCCACTCCTGCGTGAGCTGGCGGATATGAACCGCCGCCGCAGCGCAGCCGAGCAGCAGGTGCTGCCATTGCCCTCGCGCACGCGCATCTTCACGACGTCGAACCAGAAGGGCGGCGTCGGCAAGACCACGACGGTGGTGAACCTCGCCTCTGCGCTGGCCCGGTACGGAGCGCGTGTCCTGGTGATCGACCTCGACCCGCAGGGGAACGCCTCCACTGCTCTCGGGGTCGAGCATCGCGAGGGAACGGCGAGCGTCTACGACGTCGTCGTGGGCGAGAGCCCGATCGAGGATGTCGTCAAGCAGAGCCCCGACTCCGAGAACCTGTTCTGTGTGCCGGCGACGATCGATCTCGCCGGCGCTGAGATCGAGCTCGTCTCGATGGTCGCCCGCGAGCAGCGGCTGAGCCGTGCGCTGCAGGAGTATCTCGATGAGGCCGACTTCGACTATGTGCTGATCGACTGCCCCCCGTCACTCGGGCTGCTTACGATCAATGCGTTCGTCGCTGCGACCGAGGTGCTCATCCCGATCCAGTGCGAGTACTACGCGCTTGAGGGCTTGAGCCAGCTGCTCAAGAACATCCAGCTGATCGCGAAGCATCTCAACCCGAAGTTGCGTCTGTCGACGATTCTGCTGACGATGTACGACTCGCGCACGAATCTGGCCCACCAGGTCGCCGCCGATGTGCGCGAGCACTTCCCCAAGGAGACGTTGGCGACGGTCATCCCCCGCTCTGTCCGCATCTCCGAAGCACCGAGCTACGGGCAGAGCGTGATCGCGTACGACTACTCGTCGTCGGGTTCGCTCGCCTATCTGGAAGCAGCAGTCGAAATCGCAAGAAGAGGAGTACCCCGGTAATGGCGAAACGCACAGGACTCGGACGTGGCATCGGTGCGCTGATCCCGACCACGCCGACGGAGACCGGCGCGCGCCCTGCCGACGTGTTCTTCTCATCGACGGATGCCGCGCCCTCGGTCTCCATCGAGGCGGTCGACCAGTCGCCGCTCGTCGCTGTTCCGGGGGCGCATCTCGCGAGCCTCTCCCCCGAGGACATCACCCCGAACGCGAACCAGCCGCGCACCGAGTTCGACCAGGAGTTGCTCGAGGAGCTCATCGCGTCGATCCGCGAGGTGGGCGTGCTGCAGCCCATCGTCGTTCGCCCCATCAAGGGCCAGGACGGCAAGTACGAGCTGATCATGGGCGAGCGTCGTCTGCGCGCGACGAAGGCGCTCGGGCTCGCGTCGATCCCTGCGGTCGTGAAGGACACGCAGGACGAGCACATGCTGCGCGATGCGTTGCTCGAGAACCTGCACCGCGCGCAGTTGAACCCGCTGGAAGAGGCATCCGCCTACCAGCAGCTGCTCTCCGACTTCGGCATCACGCAGGAGGAGCTCGCCGGCCGCATCGGCCGTTCGCGTCCTCAGATCTCGAACACCCTGCGACTGCTGAAACTGCCGTCGTCGGTGCAGTCCAAGGTCGCCGCAGGGGTTCTCTCCGCCGGTCACGCCCGTGCGATCCTCGCGGCGGCCGAGCCCGAGGCGATGATCCGGCTCGCAGACAAGATCGTCAACGAGGACCTCTCGGTCCGCCAGGCCGAGGCCGCGGTCAGCAAGGAGCCCAAGCCGGTCCGCACCAAGCCGACCGCGGGGCGTCACAAGGGGCATCTCGAAGAGGTCGCGGGGCGACTCGGTGATCGCCTGAACACCCGCGTCAAGATCTCGCTGTCGGCACGCAAGGGCCAGGTGACGATCGACTTCGCGACGATCCAGGACCTCAACCGCATTCTCGCCGAGATCGGCGAGCCGGGGTACGCGGACTGATCACATCCGTGTGTTTCACGTGAAACGCTGTCACGCGAATTATTGAGACGAGGAAGGCCCGGTCCGAATGGACCGGGCCTTCCTGCTCGAGTGGGTGGGTCTCCATTCGGCCTGGCGGCCTCAGTCGACCAGCGGGCCTATGGGGCGCAGTCGATCAGCGGGCATGCGGAGCTCCGTCGACCGGCGGGCCTGTGCGGCTCAGCGGTTCGCGTCCCGGATGGCCTGGGCCGCGAGCGCCGAGTACACGGCACCCTGGTCGAGACCGGCGGCCTGGATGGCCAGCGGCACGAGAGACGTCTCGGTGAGACCCGGGAGCACGTTCGCCTCGAGGAACCACGGGGTTCCTTCGGCGTCCACGATCAGATCGACGCGGGAGATGTGGCGCAGGCCCAGTGCCTCGTGTGCGGCGACGGCGACCTGAGCGGCGCGTTCCGCGACCTCGGCGCTCAGACGTGCGGGAGTGAAGAAGTGGGTCTCCCCTGCGTTGTACCGCGCTTCGAACGAGTACACCCCGTGATTCGGGGCGATCTCGACGGCGGGAAGGGCCTCGGGGCCGTCACCCAGGTCGAGCACGGTGATCGCCACCTCGGCGCCTTCGACCTTGCGCTCGAGGAGAGCGACATCCGCATAGGTGTACGCCGTCACCATCGCGCGCGGCAGGTCGGCCTCGTCGTCGACGATCGTGACGCCCTGTGCGCTGCCGCCCTGCGAGGGCTTCACGACCAGAGGCGCGCCGAGGTATTCCTTGAGGGTGTCGAGCACGGCATTGGCGCCGAGCTCGCGGAAGGTCTCGCGCGGAAGCGTGACCGACTGAGGGGTGGGCACCCCCGCGCGAGCGACCACCGTCTTCGCGGTCGGCTTGAGCCAGGCGAGGCGGGCGGGCTCGGGCTCGGCCCCGACGTAGGGGACGCCGGCGGCCTCGAGCAGGGCGCGGAGGGCCCCGTTCTCGCCGCTGGCGCCGTGCAGCGCTGCCCACACGACGTCGGGGCGGCGGTCCTTGAGGTAGGCGAGCAGTTCGGCATCCGGCTCGCGCACCGTCACGGTGTGCCCATGGGACTGCAGCCCATCGGCGACCCGTCGGCCACTGCGCAGTGAGACGTCGCGTTCATGGGAGATGCCGCCCGCGAGAACGAGAACGTCCAACTTTTCGAAATCTGTCATGATCAGGCTTTCTTCTCCAAAATCTCTGACACTCGATCGAGGATGTCGCTAGCGCAGGTCGCTCGGCGGGAACGCGGCGCGCGGCATCCGCCCACGCCCCAGCTCACCCGTTCCCGCGAAGGTCTCGAGCAGGTCGAGTTCGCCGCCCACGACGTTCGCCAGGCGGCGGATGCCGACCCTGATCTGGTCGGGCGTCGGGTAGCAGAACGACAGTCGTATGTTGCGACGGCCGCTGCCGTCCGCGAAGAAGGCCGTTCCGGGGGTGTAGGCGACGAGTTCCTTCACGGCTCTGGGCAACATAGCCTTCGAGTCGAGCGTCTCGGGCAGCGTGACCCAGACGTAGAAGCCGCCGTTGGGGTTGGTCCAGCTCAGCTCGGGCAGATGCTCGTTGAGCGCGGCGATCATCGTCTCTTTGCGTTCGCGATAGACACCGCGGAAGGTGTCGATCTGGCCCCGCCAGTCGGCCTGCGAGAGGTACTCGGAGACGACCAGCTGGGTGAACGACGACGGGGACAGCACGGCGGCCTCGTTGGCGAGGATGAGCTTCTCGCGAATGGCGTGCGGTGCGAGCGCCCATCCGAGTCGGAAGCCCGGCGCGAGCGTCTTCGAGAAGGTGCCGAGGTAGACGACGCCGTCCTCTTCGATGGAGCGCATCGCGGCCGGCGGCTTGTCGCCGAAGTAGAGCAGGCCGTAGGGGTTGTCCTCGAGAACGAGGATGCCTTCGCTCTTGCAGATCTCGAGGATCTCGACCCGCCGCTCCCAGGTCAGCGTGACCCCGGCGGGGTTGTGGAACGTCGGGATCGTGTAGAGGAACTTGATGCGGCGACCCGCGGCCTTGAGGCTCGCGATGTGCTCGCGCAGCGCCTCGGGGATGAGGCCGTGCTCGTCCATCGGCACGTGGTCGACCTCGGCCTGATACGAGTTGAAGATCACCATCGCGGTGACGTAGCTCGGACCCTCGGCGATGACGACGTCGCCGGGGTCGAGGAAGAGCTTGCTGAACAGCTCGAGCGCGTGCTGCGAGCCGGTCGTCACGACGACGTCATCCGCCGAGCCGCTGATGCCTTCGAGCGCCATGACCTCGAGGATCTGCTCGCGCAGTGCCGGAACGCCCTGACCGGACCCGTACTGCAGTGCGACGGGGCCGCGCTCGGTCATGACCTTGTTGATCGCGCCCGTCACCAGGTCCTGCGGGAGCGCCGAGACGAACGGCATGCCGCCGGCGAGCGAGACCACCTCGGGCCTCGACGCGACGGCGAAGAGAGCTCGGACCTCGCTGGCTGCCAGGCCTGCGGTGCGGCCGGCGTAGGAGTCATACCAGGGGTCCAAGTTGTTGCCCTGCACGGGCGAGCTCTCGATCACGTCCATCCAATCTCGTGGTTCCCTCAATCGTAGACGCGCGGTTTCGGGCCACTTGCGCGGCCTGACATGCAGAAGGCCCCGTTCCACGTGGAACGGGGCCAGATGCTTGTGATTGGTACGGCTGCTACGCGAGGAACTCGGCGAGGTCGTGCTCGAGGGCCGGCTTCGGCTTGGCGCCGATGACGGTCTTCTTGACCTCGCCGCCCTGGTACACCTTCATCGCGGGGATCGAGGTGATCTGGTACTTCGCGGCCGTGGCGGGGTTCTCGTCGACGTTGAGCTTGACGATCTCGATCTTGTCGGCGTGCTCGGCGGCGATCTGATCGAGGATCGGGGAGACCGCGCGGCACGGGCCGCACCACTCGGCCCAGAAGTCGACGAGCACGGTCTTCTCGGAGTTGAGGACATCGGCCTCGAACGAGGCGTCGGTCACAGCCTTTGCAGCAGACATGGTCTTCTTTCCTTGTGAGGGGCTAGTTGGCGGCCGCGAACACGGCGTCGACGGAGGCTTCGGCCTGATCGAGCGAAGCGAGGTAGTGCTCGGCGTCGAGCGCGGCGACCGTGCCGGATGCCGCAGCGGTGACGGCCTGACGGTAGGTCGGGTCGATCACGTCGCCCGCGGCGAACACACCCGGCAGGTTGGTCTTCGACGAGCGGCCGTCGACCTTGACCGTGCCGGCCTCGGTCAGCTCGAGCTGACCGTGCACGAGGTGCACGCGCGGGTCGTTGCCGATCGCGATGAACAGGCCGTCGAGGTCGAGGTGGCTCTCGGTGCCGTCGACGGTGTCGCGCAGGGTGACGCCGGTCACGGCATCCTGCCCCACGATCCCCACGATCTCCTTGTTCCAGGCGAACTCGATCTTCGGGTTGTCGAACGCACGGGCCTGCATGACCTTCGAGGCGCGCAGCGAGTCCTTGCGGTGGATGACGGTGACCTTGTCGGCGAAGCGGGTGAGGAACGTCGCCTCTTCCATCGCCGAGTCGCCGCCGCCGACGACCGCGATGTTCTTCTGACGGAAGAAGAAGCCGTCGCACGTGGCGCACCACGAGACGCCGTGGCCGGAGAGGCGGTCTTCGTCCTCGAGGCCGAGGCGACGGTAGGCCGAGCCGGTGGCGAAGATGACGGTGCGCGCCTCGTGGGTCTCGCCCGAGCCGAGCACGACCTTCTTGACGGGGCCTTCGAGCTCGACGGCGACGACGTCGTCGAGCACGACCTCGGCGCCGAACTTCTCGGCCTGCGCCTGCATCTTGAGCATCAGATCGGGGCCCATGACACCCTCGTCGAAGCCGGGGAAGTTCTCGACCTCGGTGGTCTTCATCAGCTCGCCGCCCGCCTCGACGGCGGACGCGATGACCAGCGGCTTGAGCTCGGCGCGAGCGGCGTAGATGGCCGCCGTGTAGCCGGCCGGGCCGGAACCGATGATGATGACGTCACGCACGATTGATGTACTCCCCTGACCTGGCGGGCCCGCTGATCAGCACGGCACCGAAAGCTAGGACAACATCCTAGGCAGATCTATTCCGGCTCATCTTGCGTGTCGGCCGCGTGCGCGGGGCCGGTTGTCGACACCGAATCGGGCGAGGACGCCGTCGAGGATGTCCATGAACTCGCGCACCCGGAACGTGCGCAGCGCCAGCAGGTAGATCGCGAGCATCACCAGGCCCACCACGCACATCGAGACGATCGCGGTGAAGCGCGTTGCGACGGAGAAGTCCCCGCTGCTGTTCCAGTGGTTGACGAGGAGCAGCGTCAGGGTTCCGACGATCATCGCGAGCGCCGAGGCGACGAAGCCCTGCACGATCGCGCGGAACACCCGGTCGAGGTGCAAGCCGTGCAGGCGGCGGCGCAGGAAGACCATCGCGAGCGCGGTCTGAACCGTGCCGGCGATCGACACGGTGAGGGCGATGCCGACCGAGCGCGTGTTCAGCGGCAGTGCCAGGCAGATGGTCAGGCCGATGGCGACGATCATCGCCTGGATCAGCGTGTAGATGAAGGGCGAGCGGGTGTCGCCGAGCGAGTAGAGCGCGCGCAGCGAGACGAAGCCCACGACGGAGGGCACCAGGCCGACGATGAAGGCGATCAGGACGTAGCCGAACGGCATGTAGTCGGCGGCGGTGAAGACGCGCGAGAACGAGAACGCGGTGACGATCAGCACCGCCGCGCAGATCGAGATCGACAAGACGATCGCGCGCACCGCCGACGAATAGTCGGTGCGGAAGGAATCCATGTCGTCGTCGCGGGCGTGCTCGGCCATGCGGGTGAAATAGGCCGTGACGATCGAGACGGCGATGATCGAGAACGGCAGCATGAAGATGAGCCACAGCGTCGAGAGGCCGAGCGGGCCGACCCGGTGCGCGCCCGTCACGGTGTTCGCGATGCGCGTCTGATACCAGCCTGCGGCCTGCGTGCACAGCAGCATCGCGAAGGTCCACATGGCGGCCTTGCCGACCGAGCGCAGCTCCATGCCCCGCCACACGAAGTCGAAGCGGAAGCTCAAGCCCACCCGACGCCAGAAGAAGAACAGCACGAGCGCCTGGCACATGATGCCGAAGGTCGAGCCGCCCGCGAGCAGCGCCACCTTGCCGACCGGCCAGGGGGCGACCTGATGCAGCGGCTGCGTGCCATAGATGAGCAGGAACGCCCCGAGCATGACGAGCGAGATGACGTTGTTGAGCACCGGCGCCCACGTGAACGGGCCGAAGGAGCCGCGCGCGTTGAGCACCTCGCCGAGCAGTGAGTACAGACCGAAGAAGAACACCTGCGGCAGCAGCCAGTAGGCGAACAGCGTCGCGAGCTCCGACCGGGCACCCAGCACATGCATGAGCTGGGGTGCGAGCAGCGTGCCGATCGTCGTCACCACAGCGAAGACGACCATGCCGAGCGTCACGAGCTTGTTGATGTAGGCCTGGCCGCCGTCTCGGTGTTTGGCGGCGCGCACCAACTGCGGGATCAGCACGGCGTTGAGCACGCCCTGGCTGATGATCGCGTAGATCGTGTTCGGGGCCTGGTTCGCTGTGCCGTACGCGTCGGCGACGATGCCCGTGCCGTTGAGCGCGAGCACGAGCATCCACTGGCGCCCGAAGCCGAGCACTCGCGAGACGAGCGTGCCGCTCGCGAGCAGGGCCGTGGCGCGGCGGATGCTGTTATTGGCCACGCGGCTCCTCGTCGCCGGGGGGCGTCGGCGAGGCATCCTGGTCGGCTGCGGGGGTGCTGCCGTCGTCGGACGCGCCTGACGCATCGCGCGCCGCCTTCTCACGGCGGCGGCGTTGAGCCGTGCGTACGAGCCCGAAGCCGAAGAAGCCGACGACAAGGATGCCGAGGATCAGAGCGCCGATGCCCTCCCAGTCGGCGTGCACGTCGATCGACGCGCCCGTGGGGTCGCCGATCCGCACGCCGGTCGGACTGAACAGCTGCAGACCGAGCCACACGGTGCCGTTGCTGAGCTGGGCTTTGACGTCGATGAGGATCTTGACGCTCGAGCGGGCCGCGAGCGTCTTCTCGGTGTCGCTCGTCACGTCGAGGCGAGCCGACGACGGCGTCGCCCGCAGCACGATGTCGACCGGGTAGGAGAGCTCGTTCGTGACGGTGATGGGGATGAGCGCCTGATGGGATGCCTGGCGGATCGACTCGGGGGCGGAGATCTGCACCGCGGACAGCGTCGACGCCATGCTGTCGAGCTGCTTCGTCACCGCGGTGGACCAGTCGGGCGATCCGGCCCAGCCCGCCGACATGAGGCCGAGCAGCCGGGCGCGCACATCGCCGGTGAGCAGCGCAGGCGTCTGCAGCGCGCTCGAGAAGGCCGCGATGCTGTCGCCGTCCGAGACGCCGCCCGTGCGTGGCTCGCCGGCGAGGTCGAGCAGCCGCCCGACGCCGGAGAGCCGCGCGGCGGGGTTCGTCTTGTCGACGAGCTTGAGGCCCGGCGTCGGCGGGGCGGTGAGGGCCAGACGCAGCGTCGACTCGTGCACGAAGCGCGAGCCGAGGACCTCGGCGATGGCGGAGGTCGTGAGCGAGGCATCCGTCGGCCAGATGCGGCCGGTGCTCACAACGATCACGCCGCCGTTCTGCGCGTTCTCGGCTGCGAGGGCGAGCTGTGCGTTCAGCGCGGCGTTCGCGACGGCGCCGTCGAGGGCGCTGCCCGCCGTCGCGACGGCATCCATGGCGGCCCCCACCGCGTCATCGGTGACGAGCGCGGTGCCGCCGCTGACGGGCAGCACGGCGTCGGGCGTGGCGGTGAGGGTCGAGGCCGTGGTGTTGGAGCCGCTCACGATGGTCGTCGTCAGGCCGGAGCGGCTGAACGCCTCGAGGTCGGAGGCCTTGACGGCGCCGGCCGACGGCCAGGCGATCCCGCCGAGGTCGTAGGGCCACGCGGTCAGGTCGGCGACCGACGGCAGCGGTGTTCCGGTCGTGGGCGTCGGTGACGGCGTCGCGGTGTCGGTCGTCGGGGTCGACGTCGGCTGGCTCGTCTCGCCCACCTGCAGCGGCGTCGTATGGTCGGCCGGCGACATCGCATAGGTGAAGTCGGTCGGCTGCAGCGGCTTCGCGAGGCCGGCCTGGGTCTGCAGGCTGGGGTCGGCGTCGCCGTACTGCAGCGGGAAGGTGTGGTTCGGGAGGTGTTCGAGCGTGCTCAGCCAGCTCGCGGCGGAAGCAGGTGCGCTCGTCCCCAGCACACGGATCGACGTGAGGATCATCGGATCGATGCCGAGGGTGAGACCCGCGTTGCCGGATGCGACGTCGAGCTCTTTGGTGAGCAGGCCGCCGGGCGCCGTGTACGTCGCGAGTTCCTGCGCCGGGATGAGCCCGTCCGCGCGCGGCGGGACCGTGAGCGGCATGACCGCGGCCACGCCGACCGTCGCGGGGTGGGTGCCGGCGACGACGAGGGTGCCCGTGCCGATGGGAAGGGTGCCGTCGGGGGTCGTCACGGTGGCGGTGAGGCCGTAGACGCCGGGGTGGCTCGCGGAGAGGCCGACGGATGCCGCAGGCACGGTCACGGTGGCGACCGCGGTGGTGCCGCCGGAGGCCACGCTCGTCGTCGCGGCCGAGCCGAGTGACCGTTGGGCGACGGTGTGGGGGCTCTTCTGGAATGCGGTCAACGCGGCGACGGTGGCGAGGGGACGGCTGCTGACCGCGACGGACACGGTTCCGGTCGCGAGAGCCGCATCGCCGGGGTTGGAGACGACGACGGTCACGGCGAGGTCGTCGCCGATCGCGACCGTGCCGTCACTCCCGGCGTAGACCGAGACGCTCGGGGTCGCTTGAGCCGCGACCGCCGCCGACCCGGAAGGGGTCGACGAAAATGCGGGTGCCGACGCGCAGGCGGGGCCCAGAATCGCCGCCGCGAGCATCAGGCCGATCACGGGCGCGCGTCGACGCACTGCACCTCCTCAGCCTGCATGCAGGTCAGTTTATGGGCGACCCGGTGTGTGACCCTGTGACGGCACCGGGCGGCGGAACATGGGCGGATAAAAGGCGACGCCCGAGGTCGCGAGGCCCCCGCCGGTAGACTCGGGGCCATGCAGAACGTGGCCGATTCCCTGTCTCGGCTGCGTTCTCTCGCCGAGTCGCCCGTGGTCTCGCGCCTCTCGTCGGCGTTCTCCGCGGCCGGGTTCGAGCTGGCGCTCGTCGGCGGCCCCGTGCGCGATGCGCTGCTCGGGCGACCCGTGCACGATCTCGATTTCACGACGGATGCCCGGCCCGACGACATCCTCACGATCGTCCGTCCGCTCGCCGAGGCCGTCTGGGACGTCGGCCGCGACTTCGGCACCATCGCGGCGCGGGTCGACGGCGAGACCGTCGAGATCACCACCTACCGCGCCGACAGCTACGACGGGGCGACGCGCAAGCCGACGGTCGAGTTCGGCGACTCGCTCGACGGCGACCTCGTGCGCCGCGACTTCACGGTCAACGCGCTCGCGCTGCGCCTGCCCGATATCAAGCTCGAGGACCCGTCGGGCGGGGTCGAAGATCTGATGTCTGGGGTGCTGAAGACGCCCATCTCTCCGTCGGTTTCTTTCGGCGACGACCCCCTGCGCATGCTGCGCGCGGCACGTTTCGCGTCGCAGCTCGGCTTCGAGGTCGCCGCCCCGACGATGGATGCCATGAGCGACATGCGTCGCTCGCTCGAGATCGTGAGCGCCGAGCGCATCCGCGACGAGCTGGTCAAGCTCCTCTCGACCGACACCCCGCGCGCCGGGCTCGAGCTGCTCGTGCACACGGGCCTCGCCGAGCTGGTGCTGCCCGAGCTGCCGGCCCTGCAGCTGCAGATCGACGCCGAACACCGACACAAGGACGTCTACGAGCACTCGCTGACGGTGCTGGAGCAGGCGATCGGCTACGAGAGGCTGCGGCATCCCGACGCGGCCCCCGACGTGCCGCTGCGCCTCGCCGCGCTGCTGCACGACATCGGCAAGCCCGCGACGCGCAAGCTCGAGGCCGGCGGCGCCGTGAGCTTCTACAACCACGACCTCGTGGGCGCGCGTCTCGCGCGCAAGCGCCTGCGTGCTCTGCGCTTCGACAACGCGACCGTCGACGACGTCGCCCGGCTCATCGAGCTGCACCTGCGCTTCTTCGGCTACACCGACGGGGAATGGACCGATTCGGCCGTGCGCCGCTACGTCCGCGACGCCGGCGATCAGCTCGAGCGGCTGCACATCCTGACCCGCAGCGACGTCACGACGCGCAACAAGAAGAAGGCCGATCGGCTCGGCTTCGCCTACGACGACCTCGAGGCGCGCATCGCGCAGCTCAAGGAGCAGGAGGAGATCGACGCGATCCGTCCCGATCTCAACGGCGACGAGGTCATGGCCCTGCTCGATCTCAAGCCGGGTCGCGACGTCGGCCGCGCGATGAAGTTCCTCATGGAGCTGCGTCTCGACGCGGGCGTCCTCGGCCCCGACGAGGCGAAGCGCCGCCTCACCGCGTGGTGGGCGACGCAGCAGTAGTCGTGGGCGCCGTGTCGGCGACGCGGTAGTACTCGACCGGCTCGAGCGGGTGCCGCTGACCGCCGGAGAAGATGTAGCCGTCGTCGGTCAGCGTCAGCTGGCTCGCGTGGGCCGCGAGCGCGCGGCGCTTGGCAGCGAGGTCGATGCCATGGGCGATCGCACCGGATGCCTCGCCGTCCACGACCTCGATGAACGGCACCCCGTACCGCTCGGCCGCCGCCCGTGCCACGGTGTGCGCCCACTCGTGGTCGGGGTGGCCATAGCCGCCGCCCGCGTCGTAGCTCACGACGAGGTCGGGCCGGAACCGGCGCACCGCGGCGCGCGCGTCGGCGAGGGCGAGCCGGTTGCCGGCGAAGTGCCCGGGCGGGGCATCCGACCCGATCGTCGCCCGCCCGTCGTCGCCCCAGACCATGCCGGAGTCGACATAGCGGAACCCGGGCCCGTTGTAGTGCGCGGCTGCGCCGAAGCCGCCGAGGAAGACGGGACGCCCCGCGCCGAGCTCGGCGAGCGCCCGCGTCAGCTCGCCCTCGCGGTGCTCGGCGAGCTCGGGGGCGCCCTCGAGCGACTCGAGCGGGCCCGCCACGACCTCACCCTGCTCTCCGCGCGTCGCGGTCACGATGCGCACGGTGACGCCGGATGCCGTCAGTCGCGCGATCAGACCACCGGTCCACAGCGACTCGTCATCGGGGTGCGCATGGAGGAAGAGCACGCGACGCGCCCCGGCGAACAGCTGCATGCGCTCACGCTAGCGTCGGCGCCGGCGCACGGCGAGAGCCGTTCTCGGGGCGCCCGGGCTCACATCGTGTCGGGGTGCGACCCGCGGCGTCCGTCCTCGCCGAGGTCGATCGCCGAGAGGGCCGCGAGCTCGTCGTCGCCGAGCTGGAAGCCGAGGACATCCAGGTTCTCGGACATCCGCTCGCGCCGGTTCGACTTCGGGATCACGATGTTCCCGAGCTGCAGCTGCCACCGCAGCACCGCCTGTGCGGGCGTGACGCCGTGCGCCCGCGCGATCTCGAGCAGGGCGGGCGCGGATGACACCTCGCCGCCGCCGAGCGGGAACCACGACTCGGTCGCGATGCCGTGCGCGCGGTGGTACTCGCGCAGCTCGCGCTGCTGGAACTCGACGTGCAGCTCGATCTGGTTGACCGCCGGCGTGGCCCCGGTCTCGCCGATCACGAGGTCGAGGTCGGCGACGCGGAAGTTCGAGACGCCGATCGACGTGGTGAGCCCCTCGCGCTGCAGCTCGATGAGGTTCTGCCACTCCTCGAGCGCGTGGCCCAGCCGGGGGCGCGGCCAGTGGATCAGGTAGAGGTCGACGCGGTCGAGCCCCAGCTTGTCGAGGCTCTCGCGCAGCGCCTCGGGCGCGTGCTTCGTGCCGTCGTTCGGGAACTTGGTGGTCACGAAGACCTCGTCGCGCGCCAGGCCGCTCTCGGCGATCGCGCGCCCGACGCCCTCTTCGTTGCGGTAGCCCGCCGCGGTGTCGATGTGCCGGTAGCCGACCTCGAGCGCATCGCTCACGACCCGCGGGGTGTCGGCCGGGTCGACGCGGAAGACGCCGAAGCCGAGTTGCGGGATCGACGTCCCGTCGTTCAGGGCGATCGAGGGGACGGACGGAGCGTTGGGTGCCATGACCCCACGCTAAATCGACGCGGCTGCCTTGCCATAGAGGGTTGCCATCCTCGCGGCCGTCGCCCGCCACGAATGGGCGCGGGCGTGGTCGAGGGATGCCCGGGCCATTCGATGCCGCAGGGCGGGGTCGCGCAGCATCCGCTCGATCGCCGCGGCCCAGGTGCGCTCGTCGTGCCCGTCCACGAGCACTCCCGTGACGCCCTCGCGCACCGCGTCGACGAGCCCCGGCACGCGCGCGGCGACCACGGGCACGCCGCTCGCCGCGGCCTCGAGCGTCACGAGCCCGAAGGTCTCCGAGCGGCTCGGCACGAGCACGAGCGAGCACGAGCGCATGAGCTCGGCGAGCTCGGCGCGCGGCAGGGCCCCGACGAAGCTCGCGTCGCGCGCCAGCCCCTGTGCGGCGACGAGCGCGTCGAGCCGCGCGCGATAGTCGGCGCCGACCGCCCCGCTGGCCTCGCCGGCGATGAAGAGGTGCGGGCGGATGTCGGGCGCGAGCCGGGCCAGGGCCCGCACGGCGAGCTCCTGCCCCTTGAGCGGCTGGATGCGCCCCACGACGAGCACGCGCGGGCGGGCGTCGGGCGTCGGCGCTGCACTCGGGCGGAAGACATCCGTGTCGACCCCGGGCTCGATCACGTGCACGCGCGCCGCCTGCGCGCCGTACGCCGCGACGATCGCGTCGCGCTCGCTGCGCGTGGACGCGACGACGGCGTCCGACCGCCGCGCGAGCGTGCGCTCGACCTTGAGGCGCGCGGCCGGCTCGGGGCTGTCGCCCGGGGCGAGCCGGGCGTTCTTCACCGCTGCCACGGTGTGCAGGCTCAGTACGTGCACCGCTCGGGTTTCACGTGCAACGGGCAACGTCGCTCGCCCGGAGAGCCAGTAGTGCGAGTGCAGCACGTCGAAGCGCGGCAGTGCGAGCAGTGCGCGCGCGAACGCATCGGTCACGCGCGGCAGTTCCTCCTTGACCAGAGGGTTCGGCTCGCCCGCGGTCAGGAAGCGCACCCGCGCCCCCGATTCGAGCACCTCGAGACGGTCGAGGTCTGCGGGGGATGCCGCACGCGTCAGCACCTCGACGCGGTGCCCCGCGTGCGCCAGCTCGTCCGCCAGCGCCCGCACGACGACGTTCATGCCCCCGGCGTCGCCGGCCCCCGGCGCAGCGAGCGGCGAGGTGTGCAGCGCCACCAAACCGATTCGCACCCTCAGCCTCCGTCCGGTATCCTATGAAGGTTGTCGCGGTGCGCCTTCCGGCCGCCGCACGATGCACATACCCTCCTGCTGCAGAAATCCTGCAGCCGTTCAAGTCCAGAGGAGGTGGGTTAGTCATGCATCAGTACGAGTTGATGGTCATCCTCGATCCCGAGATCGATGAGCGCACCGTTGCTCCCAGCCTTGACAAGTTCCTCAACGTCGTTCGTAACGACGGTGGATCCATCGACAAGGTGGATGTCTGGGGCCGTCGCCGTCTCGCCTACGAGATCAAGAAGCGCGCCGAAGGCATCTACGCCGTCGTCGACTTCCACGCCACCCCCGCCGCCACCGCGGAGCTCGACCGCCAGCTCGGTCTCTCCGAGGCCGTGCTGCGCACCAAGGTCCTGCGTGCCGAAGAGGCCGTCGCCCGCGTCGCCAAGGTGGAGGCCGCCAAGGCCGCCAAGGCTGCGAAGGCCCCGGCCGCCGAGAAGGCCGGCGCCTAGTCCCATGGCCGGCGAGACCATCATCACCGTGGTCGGCAACCTGACCGCCGACCCCGAGCTGCGGTACACGCAGAACGGGCTGGCGGTCGCGAACTTCACCATCGCTTCGACTCCGCGCACGTTCGATCGTGCGAGCAACGAGTGGAAGGACGGCGAGGCTCTGTTCCTGCGCGCGAGCGTCTGGCGTGAATTCGCCGAGCACGTGGCGGGTTCGCTGACCAAGGGTTCCCGGGTCATCGCTACCGGGCGTCTCAAGCAGCGCAACTACCAGGACCGCGACGGCAACAACCGCACGTCGATCGAGCTCGAGATCGATGAGATCGGGCCGTCGCTGCGCTACGCCACCGCGGCTGTCACGCGCGCTCAGTCGTCGGGCAGCGGCCCGCGCGGCGGTTCGAACTACGGCGGCAACGCCGGAGCCGAAGAGCCCTGGGCCCCCGCGGCCCCGGTCGACGCTCCGTCGAACGACCCGTGGTCGACCCCCGGCGGCTACTCCGACGACACGCCCTTCTAAACACTCTTTTCGAAAACAAGGAATTCACTCATGGCTGGAAAGTCGAGCGGCGACCGCCGCAAGCCGATCCGCAAGGGCAAGGACGGCAAGAACGCCGCCCCCGCGAAGTCCGTGACCGTCGGTGTCATCGACTACAAGGACGTCGCAACCCTGCGCAAGTTCATCTCTGAGCGCGGCAAGATCCGCGCCCGCCGTATCACCGGTGTGTCGGTTCAGGAGCAGCGTCTCATCGCGAAGGCGATCAAGAACGCCCGCGAGATGGCGCTGCTCCCCTACGCCGGCGCTGGCCGCTAAGGAGGCACGGAATGTCGAAGGTCATTCTCACCCACGAGGTCTCCGGCCTCGGTTCGGCCGGTGACGTCGTCGAGGTCAAGAACGGCTACGCCCGTAACTACCTCGTTCCCCAGGGCTTCGCGACCCCGTGGACCCGCGGTGGCGAGAAGCAGGTCGAGGCCATCAAGGCCGCCCGCGTCGCCCGCGAGCACGCGAGCATCGAAGAGGCCCAGGACCT
>Ga0131853_10004167_pt1 | contig 25929 bp, 18 predicted proteins | sample TergutLab28metaG_FD_92764 | JGI IMG/M metagenome (GOLD analysis project Ga0131853, IMG submission 92764) | Labiotermes labralis P1 segment gut microbial communities from Petit-Saut dam, French Guiana - Lab288 P1 (version 2) (version 2) | ecosystem: Host-associated > Arthropoda: Insects >... | reverse complement strand
CATAATTGGGGACTTTGACGGATATTAATGAATGAATAAACCGTTGTCTCTGGAGATGAAGCTTCTCTCTCCATAGGGACCCTGTTAGGGACATAGAGGGGGAGCTCATTTAGCGGGGACTTTGAGGGAGAGGTAAATTACAAGGAACGCGTAGAAGAAAGTTCCAGAGACGGATGTCTCTGTAGGGGCTCGTTGGGGAACCTGGGGGGATTCCGTTTACTGGGAATTTTGAGAGATAGTTGGAAGGCTTCGGAAGGGGAGCGTCTCTCTCTGCGGGAGCTCTGTTAGGGGACCGAGAGGGGGCTCTTCTTCTGAGGACCCTGAATGATATGAGGAGGATGGCTCAGGGGACGGACATCACTCTCCGTGGGGACCTCGCCGGGAATTTTCATGGGGCTTGTGTACCGGGGACTTGAGAAGGTTCTGGAGATGGGCACCTTTCTCCACAGGGGCCCTGTTAAGAATCATGGGGGTCCGCTCACCGGGAACTCTAAGAGATAATTGAAAGGGGGCTCCGGAGGCGGGGCATCTCTCTCTCTCTCTCTATGGGCGTTCTGTGAAAGGAACCTGAAGGGGGGCTCCTTTAATGGGGACCCCGGAGGTTACGTAGAAGTAGGGTTTGGTGACTGGCATCTTTCCATAGGGGTCCCGCTGGGGAACCTGGAAGGGGGCTTTTTTTTTACCGGGGACTGAGAGATGGATGATACGGGTATCTTTGTCCGTAGAGGCCCCGTTGGACCTGGGGAGAGGGGTCCTTCTACCGGGAACATTGAGATTTCGCTGAAGTAGGGCTATGGCTATGGAGCATCTCTGCCTGTGGGAGCTCTGTTAGGGGAACCTGGAGGGGGGGTCCTTTGCTGGGGGCCCTGAAGGTTATGAAAGGAAGGCTCTGGGGACGGGCATCTCTCCTCACGGGGGCTCAGTTGGGCAACCTGGAGTGGGCTCATCTACCAGGGACTTTGAGATATGGTTGACAGAGGCTCTGAAGGTGCTGCGTCTCTTGCTGTGGGAGCTCTGTGAAGGGAACGTGGAGGGAGGCTCCCATGTTGGCGTCCCTGAAGATGGGGTAGAAAACGCTCTGTAGACGGGCATCTCTTTCCATTGGGGTCCCGTCTGGGGAACCTGGAGGAGGGCTCATCTACCGGGGACTTTGAGAGATGGATGAAGGGGGCTCTAGGGATGGACCGTCTCTCTCTCTCTAAAGGGACTCCGTGGAGGGGACCTCGGGGGAGGGAGCTCCTTCACTGGGGACCTTGGAAGATGTGTTAAGAAAGGCTCTGGATACGGACGTCTCTCTCTTCATGGGGGCCCCTTTTCAGCCGAGAACCTGGAATCAGGAGGGGGCTCATATACCGGGGATTTTGAAGGATGAATGAAGGAGGGCTTCTTTACTGGGGACCTCGAAAGATATGTCAAGTAAGGCTCGGAAATGGGCGTCTGCTTCCATAGGGGTCCCGCTTTTGGGGAACATGGTGGGGCGCTTCTTTCTTAGGGCCTTGTTATTTAGAGGAATTTTTATGAGGTTTTCGAGAGATATGCAAAATGCTCTGTAAACGGTTATCTCTCTATATTGGGGCCTCGTTGGGGAGCCTAGAAGGGGTTCGTTTGCCGGGATTTTCGAGAGAAAAGAAACAGTATATCTGGGTTCCCTTCGTGGACCCAGAGGACATTAAGATTTTAAGCCTGGGGGCCATCTGTAAGTTTAGTAAAGGAACAGGGCTCTTCTGCATTGATATTAGATTATGGGGCACAAAGGGCCCGTCTATAAGGCCTAGGTGCTTCGGGACCGTAAGGTCTCGAGCCCAATGTTAATCAATCAGTGTCGCTCCGACTGAAGGAAATGAGGTATTACAGAACTACAAAAGTGACAATGGTAATACTGCGTCTACTTCTGGGGAAAATGTTTCGAATTCAGAAATTCATGTTCAAGACCGCAAAGGCGTACGTGAAAAGAAATAGCCCAATTGGATGATTAGTTGCGAATTCGTTTGCCTAGTTATTAATACTCAAGGAGGCTACTGTATGATCCCAATTTCGTACACCGAAGCAATGCAGTCAAACTAGCAGAAGCATTGACTGAAAGTGACGAACGAAGAATTAGCGTCACTGAAGGAAAATGAGAACTTGGAGCTCGTCAATACGCCAGTCAACGTAAAGGTGATTCAAATTCGTTGGGTTATGCACGTAGAGACGTCATGCGATGGCAATGCTCACTTTAAGGCTCGACTAGTTGTGAACGGTTATGCGCAAAAACAAGGAATTGATTATGATGAAACATTTAATCCTGTAGCACGATGTGACACTGTCCGCACACTACTTGCGGTGGCCGCTTAAAAAAATATGAAGCTGAAACGAAGCCTGTACAGTCTAAAGCAAGCACCACAGTGCTGGAACAAGCGGTTTATTAGTTTCATGGAAAAAGCTGTATTGAATACAGCACAGCTGATCCTTGCCTGTTTTATCGCGACATGAAGACAGTTTTCTCTATATTGCAATTTATGTTGATGATAGGCTTGTCGTTGGTAACAAGGATGAAGAAATTGAAGTGTTTCTAGGGCTACTGTAAGAGGAATTTAAAGTCACAATTTGTTCACTTGTGAACTTCCTCGGAATGCAGATTAAGTGTCAAAGTGATGGTTTGATCTCTGTTAGCCAAGAGATGTATACGAACAAGTTACTGAAAAAGTTCAACATGGCTGAAGCAAAAGGTGTCTCGATGCCTGCCAATTGTGAAGAAAGTGATAACCCCAAAAACATCAGCAGCAAAGTTCCATATCGTGAAGCAATGGGCAGCCTCATGTATCTTGCAGCAGCAACACGCCCTGACATTGCATTCGCCATCAAAAAAGCTGCATGGGTCATGGACAGTCCAGCTGAAAAGGATTGGAATAAAATTAAACACATCTTCTGCTACTTGTGATCAACCAACAACTATGGCCTCAGGTACACTTGTGGTTCTGGTGAACTAAAAGTTTTTAGTGATGTTGACTTCATAGGACATAAGATAACTAGATGTTTCACCACGGGTGTTCTAGCTATATTTGCTGATGGTGCAGTGTCTTGGACAAGTCGACTACAAAAGAGATAGCCCTCTCAACAACTGAAGCCAAAATCATAGCAGCAAGTGAAGAGGCTAAAGAGTTAGTCTGGTTGAAGCACCCGCTGTCAGAACTGTTGTCTGATTTTGCCAGGGGGGGGATCTATACATTGACAATGGCAGTGCCATCAAACTAACCAAAAACCCAGAGCATCACAAAAGTTCAAAACACATTGAGGTGCAACACTTCTATATGAGGGAGAGATACCTTAATGACTACAACACATTGACAGGAGAAAACAACTGCCATACTTGCTTACAAAACCCATTGAACCTGTTCGATTTGAAGTATTGTGTCATGAAATTGAAATTATCTTTGGGGAGCAATGAAGAGCAATGTCTGTTGTATGACAGTGTTTTGGATGAAGTGCTAAGTCTAAAATACTGCACACTACCCACAGTGTTCACGCTATGTGTGTGCATTTACAGTGTAGGCTAGATTTTGCGCTATTGTTTGCTATACTCCTCTTTTCAACCCTCTGTATGCTGTCCACTAAATCACATTGCAAAAACAGTTTTGACCACACCCACAACAAAATTATTTGTAATAAATTTACATCTTCCTTTATGAATTTGAGGAGTGATGCAGTCTCTAATGCTCCTTAATGACCACAATCAAACTCTATGGGGGGGAATCATCATATGTTGGAAACAAGTATGCGTAAATACAATAATATTGCTTTGATATTGATATATTTGTTAACTGCAGTTGGGTTGATGCCTGGTGGCAGTAGTACAGTACACATTTACACACAAGCAATACACAGAACAACACCATTAACACTTTGGTTGGTAGGCTTTCTGGGATTCGAACCCAGCGTGGTGAAACTAAGATTAACGTTGAACTAACTGCATATAGATTATTGCCTAATGGGAATAGTGCAGACCTTGCCCTGTCTTTGAGGGTTATACCCTGGCATTTGCCTTACAACTGAGGAAAAACTGAAATTTAAGGAATCTTAGAAACTGTGCAAAAGAGTCAAAAATGCTAGGCTGAAGCATCTTTTAAACTTGCCAATTTAATTTCCAGTAACAGGATACCAAATAGGGCAGATATGCAGACTGTGTTGACTGATCAGATTTGCTGCACAGGCTGTGTCTTTGCATTTTCTGAAAAATAGTTGGGCTCAACTACCAAACTTCCTTCCAACAAGCAACAGCCTTCTTCATACTCTCATGAGACTTCCTGTTTGCCAGTAGAGCACCCACCACATTCACAGAGAATACTATAAACTCATTTTCACATAACCTGCATAAACATGTTTGGTTTAGCCATGAAGTCCACAGCATATTGGAAGTGTTCAGATATGTTTCTAACATATTTTATAGAAGTGCTGTATCATATACTGGATACTGAAGGCAGAATAACTAATACAGGTATGATTCTGACTGTCTGTATATTATTATCTAGTTCACATCTGTTACAAAGAAACTAAGAAATAATCCACAATTTATCAACCATCACTTTCATGAATGACAAATTATCTGAAAATAATGAGTTTAGCACACAGGAAAATGAAGACAATTCTTATAGTGTTGATGACAAAACAAACAAGTTATCGCACTGCACACACTTATCGGTAGAGAAAAACAGTCAGCATCTGCTATGCACTGAACAAGCTGCATGCTTGCCTGGACACATCACAAACACAAAACTTCACATTTCCATATTTAAAGAGAAACTTTCTGGGTTTTGTGCTTTGAGAAGAAAGTGGAGACAGGGAAGTAGGTTCAAAGGAAAGAGGATAGTGAGATTCTTAGAACACATATAAAGTTCTCTTCTTAAACTTAAATGCTTGACTTATGTTTTAGCTGTCAAAATACTGTACTCACTTGCCTTGAAACCAGTCAAGGGAAATGTTTATAAATAGAGAGATTGCCTTTGCGATTGTCTTTGACACACCTCTTCCAGCACACTTTGCCATCACTTGAATCAACATGATACATTTTATGAAAACAGTTAACTGTAGTACCCGTCACAAAAACATATTTTATGGAAAGACACAGCCACTCTCTCATCTCAACATAAATTACACCACATATTCACTTCACGTAAGTTTATGGTACATTCCATTCCAAGTTCCAGTCCTTGATTAAAGTACAGGATACATTTGTTCAATTGCACACACTAAACTGTTTTGTGTATACAAATATTATGTACATATACAGAGGTTAGTCCCTATCACTCTTTTGCTAACAAAGAGTTTTAATAAAAATGTGAATCATCAATCTATTTAATTATTGGTCTTTATAATGAAAGTTGGTCAAATATTATTATAATAAATATCAGTGTTAAACCTATGTAGGGGGAATGATGAGATGCCCATATGAAATTTGGTTACATCTTGTTATGAATTAAAAGGCCCATTGAGTCATTGCTAGTTATTTTGTAGTCAAACGTGTGATCTTTAGGTATGTGAGGCAAGTGCAAGATTTTGAACTACAAGGACTATGTTACAGGTACACCACTACAACCACAGTAACATCGCCTAGAAAATGTTTCTCCTGTCATAAAGAGAGAAACAAAATCAAGGAGGGCATTCAAAGAAATGAGTTACTGACTACAGATATCGTTGTGAACATTCACAGTCTGTCTGAATCCAGCTATGAGCTGGTGGCTTGTGAAAGCAAAATGTTGTGATTGTATTTTCCTTTCAGTACATTGCTGAAAGTATTAAATAAATTAGTATAATGAATTAAATGTGTATAAAAATACGAATTCAGGAACTTGTAAATATGAACTAAATACACGTTCATGTGATAAAACATTATTTCTCAATAATGACTAGGCTTTGTTTCAAGCTTCTGACTAGAAAAAATATATGTAAATATAAAAACCAAACAATAAACAGGTCTTCAGTCAATGATTTCACAAACACTTGTTCATCCTTGTATCCTTTCATGCAATAATGCCATGACTCTCTGTAAAACTTTGTATGATACACATTGTGGACTGCGCACTCATCAAATTGTTTATCATCATGGGCATCTTGAATTCATGCCATGCCAGTTCTCTTAATTTAGTGTACATAGATTATGCCATATAATCCCCACAGGAAGGAAACAGTGATTTATTAACATGGTATCTTACTTTTAAGAGAATACACATTACTGGCTTAGTTATGGATGCCAACAAATTATTCATGGTATCAAAACAATCTGTAAACTTTCATTACAAGGATCAGTATACCTACAGACCAACAGGCCTTTTTCTATGCCTGTGATCTATTAGATTGTAATCAGTATTGCAAATTTCAAGGTTATCCTTTCAGAGCCAAAACTGTTCTGAAACTAGTGTGGGGTTTAGCTGGCAAGACTGAGAAATGACTAACATCAAAGTGCTGGGCGAGGTTTCACAGACCCAGTCAATTAAAACCAAAGAATTCAGTTCTAAATTCAATGGCTATGTACATCTTACATGTGTAATGTAATGCATATGTCCCAAAAGTAAACAGTACATTTGCTATAAAATGGGTTCCTGGTTCTCATAATTTTATGTATAATTATGAATTTCATAATGTTAGTGCTTCTGAAAGCAAGGCTGGTAAATACTCCATTCTTGTGTGCATAGTGCATGAGGACAGGACCTGCAGAAATCTTACCATCTTAAAAGGAAAACTACCTTAAGCATTAGGTCTGCCACATGAATACAAATCCTTGTGTTAAGATAGTGCAGAAGTACACTATGTACTCTACATAAAATTAGTGCAGAAAAGTAATGCACCTGTCTTATTTTATAAATCAACTCAACTGTGTCATATTTTCAAGTCAGTGTTTCCTCACATACATACTATTGGGAAAGCATGAAATATTTCACCTCATATTTTTTGTCTTCCCTAGCTAAGAAATGGAATATTAGAAATGCATCTGAATGTGTATTTCTCTAGATTTTTTCTGGTTTAGTGGATTTTCTTCATTTTTGGTATGTATGGATGTTCTTGTCATGAATAAGTGACCAGAAAATATGCATATTGGAACTTAAAAAATGAAGTTCAGAGAAAATGGAAAATTTTTTACACAGATCTGTTGTTATTTTAAAGCTTTACTCACTCATAGAGAATACAGTTCTGACCATGCATCCAAAGATACTTATAAGGCATTAAAAACCTTTTCTTTTCTTGAGATGCACAACTGCTATGATAAGTCTGAGATATATAATTCACAGCACTCTGCCTGAATTATGTGAATATTTATGCAATGATGCCATGAAGAAATAAAGACAGGAGCCATATTTGCAAGTTTATGAATGTGCAGTTAATTATGAAATAAGTCAACTGCAAAGTATGACAAAGCAGGCCTGCCAATCACAGGGCTGAAAATATAAATTGACTCCCTCTTAAAACTGAACATTTAAAAGTAAACTATCTTTCCTGTTCATTATAAAATATAAAGTCATAAGATAACATGGCTTTTCTTTCACCATTGAATTTAAACCCTATAATGGCAATCTATATGTAAAACAAAGTAGCAAGAGCTGCAAATTAGAATGAAATGTCAGAGGGTTATATGTATATATATCTGTTTGCCACTGTTATGTGCTGCATCAAAGGCATTCAAATGTACATGACAAAATATTGCTTTAATCATCATTTCCACACTGATATGAACAAATAAGTTAATATTCAAATGGCAGTAGGTATTATTTATAGAAGAAATATGGTTCTTGTCTAATGAAGGACCTTCTGTCCCTAGTATGTGGTTAAGTTTAAGATTTGCAGACCTGACAGTGCAAATTATCCTACACATTGTATTCTGTCAAAACTGCATGCCACTGTTCAAGAACAATTATACTATAACATCCCATTACTGATCAACCAAACAGCTGACAAACTTTCAATTAATAATGACATAGAACATGAATAACAGCAACATTAAACATTCATTAATATATTAATGTATTGTGCGCTTTCTTCAAACTTTTTAAGAAAAATAATCCATACTCTTCTTTGCAAACAATGGAATTCCTACAGTTAAAATATATAATTCTGTAGGGAAGACATGTTACATTTTATGAATATGAAAAGTTTCCTTTCATACACAAAGATAAAATGTTATGCACATACATAAAAATGCCTATCAAAATAGTGACTAGCTAAAGAAGGGATATGTCTAACACTGGTTTCTAGAAGTTTTCAATACTATGTAACAGCACTCTTCATGAATTGTTATGATGGTGTTGTCAGAATGTTTTCAAATAGGCATATTGTTTAACACTGTAACTAGACAGTGGAACATAAAACAATTAGCATTAAATTAAAAACATTTTTAAATACTAACATTATTTGCCAGTATTATTAGAGGCTGGAATAAAAAATAATTAGCATGAACTTTGAAATTACTCATAATTTTGCAAGTTTCAAGATGATACATTTATTTATCAGTTACCACTGTAACATTTTTCTGCAATGTAAGTGCCATGTAAATGTCTTGAGTGGATTTTGATGAATACATGAAAGAGTAGAAGTGGAGACAAAAGTTTAATGATTTAAGAAATGCTTTGCCATTATTTTTGGGCTTTATGTATTCTGGTCACAATGTACTACTACCAGGATTAAAATTTTTCTTGTTAATTTATACTATGAAAATTTTCACTCCTGTACTGAGAAGGATGAAACAAACCACAGACGTTAGCGTAACCCACAGAATAGGCAGTTGTACTTTGTAACTGATTATGGTCAGTCTATTGATACAGACAATAAAGCATAATACAGTTAAATAATTGGCACAAGAATATTTGTGGATCTTCTCAGTATCAATTACAATCTGTTGTTTTATTCAACATGTTTACCAATTCCACCAGAAATGCACTATTCATTATGTTATTTTTAAAAGTGGAATTTGTGCCTGAAAGTTCGAGTTTTGTATTTACAGACCATTATGTTTAATGCTACTCTTTCGATACTTGAATGATGAAACAGAGTACTTCTGAATGGTGACATACAAAAGTGTACGATGCTTATGAGGGGAAAAAAAACCAAGTAAATAAATTTCTTATGTGAGAACAGTTCCAAGATGTGAACATATCCAAAGACCATATGTCATAGAACAAAAGAATATAATATTGCACTGTTATTACAATAACTTTCTTGCCTATATATGGATGAATGACAACACGTGGTATCTCTACATTGATAGAAAACTATGTTGTTGACAGAGCGCTTGTTTGGAAAGCTACTGTACATGACAGTGGGATCTTGCTTACCACGGGGTGATGTCTCCTATAAATTATTATTTGAAGATAAATATGTTGTGCAGTAATTTTGCAAGGTGCCAGGTTGAAGGAAGGGGGATGGAGGCAACTTCCTAATTGCAGGAACATCTGGAAAAGGAGAAATACTTTCTTATAGGGGACAGAAATTTATATTTTGTAATTATTATAATTAAAAGTTTAATACTACCTTAATTGTATTTCTGTCTTGGTCTAAAATGCAAAAAAATTAATTACTGCACAAATGTCATCTTGAATTCTTATATTATATTGAACTAATATGGCACAAGGGATCTCTAAATAAATTCAGTACGTCGCTCGTCTCTTGTCACTGTCAAACAGAAGTTCTCAGTCTTTCACTCCCTAAATCATTGTAATGTTTCCCTTTACCTAATGATCATGTCATGAATGAAGAAATACAAATACATATATGTATATATATATATATGTAACTGAAACAGTTTTAATATAGTTGATTTATAGAGGGAATTATCAATACAATTATTTTACATCAGTAACAATTTCCATCTAATTTCAAACCATTTTACAATTTAAGTGTCTAACAACAAAAATAATATTATGTATTAGAGGCTTCTTAATGTGAAGCTAAAGCATTAATGTACCAGCATGCTGAATTAAGATCCAAGAGTCTGCCACAGTGATAACAGTATCAAACTTCGTGTTATTTCCTTTTATGTGGTATTTCAGGTAAACACATTCAGTAGATGGAGTGAGATCAACAAATGTTGCTACTTTCATCCTTCTCCACCACAGCTTCACCCTAGCTGTCAGCATCCACGTCATTACATGAGATCTAAATTTTGTTGAATGTCTACACATTTCATTTTTGGCAGTATGAGTGTAACAATTATCAGCATTTTTAGGAAAAGTCAAATTACTGATGCATTGTAAGTGCCACTTATTTCATGACCCATGAGTCACAATTACTGCAATGTCCAAAGAAGAGAACTGTACATAATTCCAAAATTTCATGTTGATTTATTATGATATCTGAAATCATGGCTGACAATTCATTCTGTTCATACAAATTGGCTATTTTTTGTGTAATGGAAATTATTCAGATAGATTTAGTACATTCAACAAAATTAATATTGTTAGCTAAATTTAATTCTGTATGGTGCACTAACAAGGATACCTTGATTATTTGATCAGCAATATAGGTTATCTTATGTCATTGTTGATGACCATATTCATACCCAGGAACATATGTGTCTGTTGTTTACTTTTGAAGCTACAACTGCTGCCATCAAATTGCTATGATTAACCATTGCTGTGTAATTTATCACAGTAAACAAATTCAACCATCAATTTGTTATGACCCATTCAATAATAGTTGAACTGTCATGCATGAATTTATGGCATTAGTACATTAACTGAAGGGCATGTGGAGACCTTAATACAAGGAATGAATGTGTCTATCTGTATGCTGCTGCCATATATAAAATACCAGATTTGTTTAAAAGAATTGATTTGATAATTTAAAAAAAACACAATTTCTCAGTAGTGTAAAGAAAATTGGATCTCTCAATTGAAATGAAAGAAACTCAAGCATATCTGACACACCAAAGAATACTGTAACATGCATTTACCAGACAAATTCCTGACAGAGACATTAATGGAAACAAGAACACAGTCTACTATGAACTTTTAACTATGAAGTCCACAGGTTTTCTCCTTTTATCAAACTTTTCAGTTGACATTTGATGTAATAAGCAAATGTATAGATTCTACTCTTCCACTTCTCATATAATGCAGTACAATCTTATTAGATGTACAAAAGAAACCTTAATAGCAGTCTTACCTTGTGGATATATAACTTAAGAATATGTAATATCATGCAGATGGTCTAGTAAAATACAAAGCAACTATTGCAAGAATCAGTGCTTTTCAGTAATTATAATATGAAATATACATTGCAGATGTTACAAACCTGGACTGTTCCAGAGTATATGTGTGTTTAATCAAATGTAAGAAATGTAGAATTGGTCCATCACAGATCAGAGTACATTTCAAAATATACTCCTTCATTAAAGTGAAAAGAAACTAGCTGACAAATCAACATTTAGTGACAACGCTTTGAACAGCATGACTGTCTAACACAATTTCAAGTCTTCGTTCAAGAATTTGCACAGTATCCCTAACCCATAATTTTGGGAAGAATTTTATATTATTTTCCCATTGCTTGATCTGTACTATATCCCTTCCTTCATTTCTACATAATTTTGGTATTTACACTGACTTTGGAGACAAATAAAGCATACAGTCCTTTACTACAAAAAATATCATGCATTTTCTTCTAATTTAAGTACAAAGAGTCATTTACACTTTTGGAATTCTATTTAAAGCATAATTATTAAGTACTGGAATTGAAAATTAATAATAAATTATTACTTTTTAATGCATGACTCCTTGCACACAATTTATCAGGTGTCACCATTTTCTCTTGTGTTTTGGTTGCAGACACATCATGTGCCCTTATTAGTATCCCCTCTAAACTCACTTCAAGACTGCTCATATTTATATTTCTTCTGTTCACACAGATTGGAACATTTAACTTCATTGTTTATCAACAATAATTTTCTGAAAATGGCTCATTTTCTGTAGAAGAAATAACAGTTTTCCAGGATAACTCTTACCTGTTACCTTAAGAACAATACTATTTAAGACAATGACATTAATTCATGAATAATACAAATATGAAATTAAATACAAAATAATTAGAAGTTAAAGAAAATCCTGTAGTGCTAGGTCAGTGATGAAAGAGGTGTTTCAAACAGCTTCCATACTTGAAATTTAAAAAAGTCTTCATAAATAGAAGTAGAAATTTAATTCCAGAAAGGAAGTGTTAAGGTAAAAATAATGTACACTTTGTTATTCAGTACCTTTGTTTCTTACATATTTGGAATAATATTTGGAAGTGTGATTTAGAGTATGTACTGCTACTGCTGATGGTGGTAAAATATTCCAGTAGGTTCTGAGGCACTGAGTGATTATCTTAACTCATTTGAAGTTTATATCTTTTTCTTGTTGGCTGCAAAATCATTGACTTTCATATCCTTATTTAACTCTGAGTTATGTCATGATTATAAACTAATGATGCATAATAACTGCATAAACTGTGCTACTTCCTTGGCATGATATAGAGTTCACTTCCTACATGACCTGTCCAAATTCTGCAGGTTATGTAGTTAAAAGAGTACTCGGTGGAATGCACCTTCTTCATTTTGTGTCAACTGTCTTTCAGTGGCTCACCTAGTCTATCTTCCTGTCTTCATTGTTACTGGAAATGCATACTGTTGATTGTGGCTGAACAGGCCTACCCATAAGCTGCTGGAATCTTTTGTATGAAAAGTTTTATTTACAGGAATTCATCTACTCCCACTTCCAGGATTGTGCATTCATATCCATTTTCACATTCTTTGTCTGCTGACTATAATGACTGTGTATGTTCACTGCAAATTCTTTTGATGTATGGTGTACAAAGAAACACAGTGAAACATGTTGTTAACATACAGTATTGCCTTCAAAATACCTTGAGCTGTTAACCATCATGCAATCTTGAGAATGAATCTGCAACATAGCGAGAGTTCCGCATTGCCAGGCTATAGCTGTCTTCTGAATTGGAAGTTTACCGTATTACGGTACAACTCACCTCATCAACATAGCACTGCTATGACATTATGCATTACTCTCCTTACGCCCACCAGTTTGGGTGGCAGTAGGTGTTCCTGCTGAACTACCTCCACCGCCATTGTTACCATTGTTGTTTAGTTGTGCCAACTGTTTAAAGAGTGATGAGTTGACAAAGCGAGGATAGGAGTCCCTGTGCATGAGCGTGTAGATCTGAAGTTGAGCCTCATCAAACGTGTGAGGTGTTGGATCAATCATATTGCGATTTACAATCTCCCTCACCCTCGAGTCCAGACTCACCTACAACACATAATGCACGTAACTAAGTGTAATATATCATATATTTCATGTCTATTTTACACTTAAAAGGAATAAAACTTAAGGCTACATATTTTGGGTGAGAGGTAAGGGTTTTTCTCATCATCTTCAAGCAGACAATGCTTCTGCTGCTTCCTATTATGGTCTCATGAACTCATAAGCAACTGAAAATTATCTGAAGGGAAATGGCAGTACACAGAAAATAGTATGAATGAATCTGGGAATAAATGAAAATAGCAAACTCCATCATGTACTAAACAGACCTTACCAACACATTTTTCACTTTCAAAATGTTGTATGATACCCGTGTAAAAGTAATTTCATTTACACACATGAAGAAAAGCATGGCCTTCCCTGGCACCAGTTTTAAAGAAGCTCACAAGTACTCAGAAGCATTTAGTGCCAATCTCATTTGTCAAATTTCACTCATATTAGGCCATGTGGAGATTACATCTAGAAATTCATTATAAGAGTATGCTTATACTCCACCTACTTTCGTGAGACTCCTACTCATTCAGCAAATTTTTTTGGATATCTCCTGTATTCAAAGTTATCCAAATCAAACAAAACAAACTTCTTCTTCTATATGATAATTTTCGTTTTAAACTCAGAAAGCAGATTTTAAACCACGCAAGCAAATAATGGAAATTTTATCGTGCACTTGCTGTTGGAATGTTGATCAACATGATTCAGGAAAAACTCAGCCTAAGGACACTAAACCAAATTTTGGGAAGGCAGCATTTACCACATTGTTTCATTTGTTGGCAGAGGTTCTGAGAATGAGGAGGAGAAACTGCAGGCAGTTGTATTATTAAGAGCAAAACTGGGATACATTTCATAACCTGAACTCAAAATCTGTTCCCACTATCAACAATAAAGGTTCATAAGAATTAAACAAGATAGTCTTGGATAATCATTCTGGGAAAGTAAAAAATATATTGTCAGTTACACAGCTGTTGATGAAGATAATTCACATTACTCTCTGGAATTTATGTACAGTAAACAACATACACTGAGACTGATAGTTGGAGCAATGTTATGGAACATAACACCACACAAGTGTTATATGATGCAACGAGCTAACCAACCAGCCAACCAACCAACCAACTACCCAACTTATCAGCCAACCAACCAACCAACCAGCCAACCAATCAAAGTCCATGAGAAAATGATAGCTTCTCAGCCAGTCAACATATCTTCATTACCATGTTCACAACAGCCCACCACTTGTCTCTAAACTGTCATAAATCTAGTCCACCTCCTCCCATCCTATTTGTTTAAGAAACATATCAATATTATCCTCCCATCGATGCCTGTGTCTATGGCTCAATCTTTCAAGTTTCCCCAAATAAAACCCATATGCCTTTCTGTTCTCTACTATACATGCCACACCTTGCCCACATAATTCTCCTTGATTTTATCAGCTCATTAAAATTTGGCGAGGAGAAAAATTGTGAAGCTCCTCATTGCAGTATTCTCAAATGCCCTCAGTCTATTTTCTTCCCGTAAAGTGAGCGACCAAGTTTCCCACCCATATAACAACAGGCAAAATTATAGTTTTTAATATTTTAATCTTGTATTTTTTTACATAGAATCTGGCAAGACAAAAGCTTTTGGACCAAGTGGTAGCAAGTATTCCCTGCATACGATTTGCTCTTAATTTCTTCATGCCTGTGTACAAGATTAGTAATATGATACAATAGTAAGCACTGGTCATGTGCAGAGAAATATGAATATTTCCATAGTGTAACACTCAATTTATGAGATTCAGAGCTGTCATACAGACTGAAGGGGGGGGTTCCAGTTATGCACAAGGCCAGAAATTTGATGAAATATGTGCCAAATCCACATTTTTGGAAACAGACAACATAGGATACATTTTCAAGAGACTGGAATTTTTGCTCTGTAGATATGTTCACACAGATTATCACAAAGAAGCATGTGCTTAAAGAAACAAACTCTGTTACAATAGAAGAAGTAAATTTTCAACACAATATCACTCATAAACAGAATATTCAATATACATTTTTTTTAAAAAAACCACATTATAAATCATTTAAATAGTAGAGTAGATTAATCTTTCTGGGAGCATATCTCCTTGGTAGAACCAAAAAATTAAAATTTTGGAAAAACATAATACACTGTGAATTTTCTGTGTGTTGCAGCTATTTATATAATATTATTGATTTTAACACCCACACAAGAACACCATACCTGTAAAGTAAGAAAACTGTAATACCACCAGTTAGTTCTGTATCCAAGATAATGAATATATGATACTGAAGTTTATTCTTTTATTATTACCTCTTTGGGCGAGAGTATTGAGATGTAGTCCTCATATATAAATCTGGCTTTCTCTTCAACAACATCTGGGTTGGTTTCCTTTTTGAGCTCTTCACAGGCAAGCCAGAAGAGAATATTTTCTTCACTGTACTCACAGCGCAGAAAATCTCGAAACACTTTCCTGCCAGCTGGAAAGAGAAGAGATGCTGTACCAAAGACTGCTAATAAAATCGGAGATGAATGATGCAAATGGGCAAAACTCATGAAACCCATTTTGCAGCATTACCAAGTCTCCAGTCTGTAAATGTTGTATAATATTGATGTAATACATATGTAATATAATGACAGCAAAATGCAATATAGTTGATAAGTTAGCATGCTAAGCTTGTGACAGATGTCCATAATAATGTAACCTAGTAGTCAGTATTTCCTTACTGCTTGCAATCGTAAATGTGGTACACAGAATATTATTATCATTGGTTTCATTGTGTTATTATGACAGCTTGATACACGAGCGTTAAATTATGATTTTATATTTTCTTAGATGTGCAGTGTTCACAGTAGTGGATTAGGTCGTTTGACCTGTTCCGGCATTGACACGTTGCCATTGTTTCCTGGGGCGTCCGCGAACCCTTCTTCCTCAGGGTTTGTAGGTGAGGGCGTGTTTCAGGAGTCTGGTGTTGTCCATTCTTTCAAGGTGGTTGATCCAGTTTTGTTTGTATTTGAGTCTCTAGTCTTGTATTCCAGAGATCTCTAGTTCTTGTCTTACGTTAACAATTATAAACATCAATGTGATGGTTCCATACTTAGTGCATGGAAGTGAATCACAGCAAAGGATCATTAAATTATCCTCATAATCTTCTCTTCCTCCCATATTCAGCATTTTAACATCTGCAGTGGTCTAAAAACTGTACATAGTTAGTTCCTGACAGTTCCTGCAATCCTTACTATGTAGACTAAATAATTTGAAGAACAACAAACATCAGAAGTAATACTCAGAACTTCTTGTTATACAGTAGCAGAACCAGTAAAATTCAGGATAAGAAAATATAATTTTTAATTTGGATGAACATATGACTTACTTCAAATTAGATTCAAAATTGCAGCACAATCACAATATTTAAATGGATACACATGTATATGATTTCAGGACAGTGTCTTACAAACTGTCGCACTCTCGCAGGTTGAAGTTTCAGTTTATGTGCTCATCCATTTAAGCACACACATTACATTGGACACGTCAATTGCAGATCACAATTTATATACTACAAAACGCAACTTATAATATATGGACATCCACCCAATATGATGTAATAAATAACAATACAGAACTTAAAGACCAATTGGATGTGGAATCCGTCACTACATCTAGATACATGTGTACTTATACATGTATATGTATCAGCTTTGTGTAAGTCAATGTCATCTTGTATTACAAAAGTAGTAAATTAACGTAATGAAGTTCATCATTAATATAGTGAAGATTATAAGGAATATATGTAATAAATATATCTAAATATTAAGAATTCATATTAAAAGTAATAATATAGTGTTGTACTGAGTTATATCACATAGAAAATTATTTAGATGTTTACTTTTAAAATTAATACACTGAACCAAGTTCTCTATTTGAATTCCAAGTAAAATATTCCTGCACTGATTAAAATGGATTTATAGAAGGAAATTCTTTAGAATAGATTTGAATTGCCCTATGTCATGAGATGTATTTTTTATGCTAGTAGGAAGGTGATTAAAAAATTTGATTCCAAGATAAAAGGGTCTCCTTTGGAATGTTGTTAAGTCTGCAGTTGGAGTATGTCAGTCAGAACTAAACCTGGTGTTGATATTATGAATCTCTGAATTTGATTTGTATAAATCTTGTATAATAAATAATAAATAACAAATAAAATTTGTATAAATCTCTATTTTTGGCTATGAATAATAAAAAGGAAAAAAAAATATTGTGATTTTATGGTTGAATTTTTAGTTTCTTGAATAATTGACAACAACAATCTCTATTTCTGGCATTCATAATAACTCTAATTATCCTTTTTTGAATTTTAAAAATATTGGAGCTGTAGGCAGAATTACCCCAGAAAATTATGCCATGCAATAGGATGGAATAAAAATATGAGAAGTAAATTGTCCTTAGTGTATCTTGGGACATAAAATGATTGACGTACCTAATTGCATAGCATGCTTTGCCTAGTTTAAACATCAACTGATCAATATGGTCTTTCTATGACAAGGAACTATCTATATCTAATCCAAGAAATATAGTATTTTTAATCTCCTTAATCTGTTTTTTGTCATAACTTATCTTTACATTAATTTCATGACTATTTTTTGTCATAAATTGTAAAAGTAAGTTTTATCAAAATTTAATGATAATAAGTTAACTTTGAACCAGTCATTTATATTATCAGTTATAGTTAATATCTTCTTTAAATTTTGGGGGACTAGGATTTGCAATTATTATTCTTGTGTCATCTGCAAACAGAACCAGATTAGATAGGTCAGCTATTATATTCGGAAGATGATTTACATAGAGTAAGAAGAACAAAGGACCAAGTACTGAACCCTGAGAAACACCATGTTTTATTTTGCCCCATTCTGAAAAAAGTAGTATTATTAGAAAAGCTATTATCTGTTAGCACTCTTTGATGTCTATCACTGAGGTGTATTGGTTTTGCCCCTGAATCCATAAAATTTACATTTTGACAATAGTATATCATGATTTATGCAGTCAAATGCTTTTTATAAGTCATAAAATATTCCACCAACTGTTAATTTTTTATTAAGTGCTAGTTTTATTTCATTTATTAGTTTATATCAGGCTTTTTCAGTTGAGGAATTGTTTCTGAAGCCATATTGTTCAGTTGCTAATATATTATTTTGGTTAATGTGTTGGTATAATTTTGTATATATAACTTTTTCCAAAACATTTGAAAAGAACGTAAAGTAAAGAGACAGGTCTAAAATGGGTTATATTAGTTCTTTCTCCTTTTTTTATATAATGGTTTTATTTCAGAACATTTTAATCAGCAGGAAAAAATACCAAAAGAATGTGATTTTTTACCAATGTATGTTAGTGGAAATATGATGAAAGGTGTACTCACTTTTAGAATTGTTGTAGAAATCTCAACATATCGATAAGCGTTTTTGGATTTTAGTGATTTGATAATTTTTTCAATTTCTTTAGTTGTATAGTTTAGTGTCATGTTTGTAAAGGGGAGCTTAAAGTTTTTATGATACCAATGTATAGGATTGTTACTATTTAATGAAGTCTTATCATTTTTTATGTTACAATTTATTTTGTCAGCTATTGTTAAGAAGTAGGTATTGAAAGAGTCTGCAATTGATTGTTAATTAGTATTTAATTTGCCATCTATATTTATGAGTTGGGTACCTTTATTTGTATGGTTTTGCCTGTTTTTGTTTTTGTAATATCCCAATAGTTTTTATTTTTTTGGTGGATTGAGACATCTTATTGTTGTGATAAAGTTGTTTTGCAGCTTTAATTACTTTAGACAAAAATTAACAGATTTGTAGTGCACCTTTAATTTAGGATTACTACAATCTCTACTATTCAAATAAAGTTCTCTTTTACGTTGGCATGAGGTGTTTAATCCTGTTGTAGTCCAGGGTTTGTTATTATGTGTCCTGTATATTTTCTGTAACAGGAAGCAGGAGTTGAAAACTCTTAAATATGTGTTAAGAAAATTGTTAAAAACTGTAGTAGCATTGTCCTCGATAAAAACTTTACTTCAGGTTTCATAGCTGAGATTAATTACAAATTGAGATATAGAGAAGTTATTAAATTTTAATGTACTTTGGGTTATGCTAATATGTTTATCTACAGTAATATTATTAATTGTTATGATGTGGGAATCATGATCAGGTAACCCATTAACCAGTGGATGTGAGGATTAGTTTTCATACTTTACTTTATCAATAAATATATTATCTATTGCTGTCGTAGAGTTATTGTTTACACTAGTTAGAAAGTTTACTGTACTATAAAGGTTGTATGAGAGTAACAAGTTGACTAGTTTACTTTTTTTGATTGTCATTAAAGTAATTTATATTAAAGTCATGGCAAATATTAATCTCAATAGTGGTGTTGTGGAAGAAATTGAGTATGGAGTCTAGGGTACATAAAAAATGCAAAAAATTTCCAGTAGGTGATCTGTAATTGTATACAATTCACATAGTTAAGGATAAAAATTATCCTAACTGCACATGCTTCAGTGTCTTTTTCATTACAAAATTCATCCGATTAATGTTTGTACACTGAAGCGTATCAAGCATAAAAATATTTACTCACCATTCTTGAAAGATTACCTGCAAAATTTAGCTCCAAGTTTATATATATATAATAAATTTCAGAGTCTTTGAGATGATGCTCTGTTAAAAAAAGTACCTGGGGAAAGTTTGGAGACAAGAAACTTATTAATTCCTCTGTTTTGTTTGACAGATCCCTAGTGTTCTGGTGATCCACCATTAAACTATTTGTCTTATTCGAATTTGACAGAGGATCATTACTTGCTTGAGGCTGTCACTTTAAACAATTAGGACCTTGGTTTTGCATTTCTGATTATCTTTTTGTATACTAAGAGATCACATAACCTTAATAGAACTATTTATCATGGAGTTATCTTCTAGAATATGGTCCTTGTTTACCATAAGAAATAATCAGATTTCGTTAAAGGAGTCTTCCTTGGTCTAGTTGATATTCTATTTACAACTTTTTCATGGTTTTGTGGAAATGTTTGGTTTTGATCTGATTTCAAGTTTAGAATTACTGAAGGGTCCATTTTGTTTTCCAATATTGAATATGTGTGACAGACTATTAGTTTAGAAAGCGCTTCCTTTCCTTGACCGTTCAGGAGTAGACCGTGACTAGTTAAAAGTTTCCTGTCATTATCAATTTCTAACACTGATGAATGTTGATATACTCTTACCGTATTCTTTAGCTTTCTGTTAAATTAATTAATTTCATTGTTCACACATGAAGACTGAATTAAATCATACCAATGAGGAATTGTTAATAAAATAATATTACTGTGATTATTAGTTTTGATAAAGTCTATTATATGTTGTAGGGCTATCTAGAGTTGTTCTTTGCGACAGTGTTAGCACCTCCGCAAAATATTGAAAAGTCACTTTTCGTTCTTTTCATGATATCACTTGTTGCTGAGTTCACTAATACATCAGTTCCAACACCTGGTTTCACAAATCCTTGAACCTCGAAGTTATCCATTATATTGGGTTTGCCATTTGCTGCACAGTTTCTGTTTTGACTGTCACCTATAATTAGAACTTTATGTTCTTCCTGCATGAAAACTTATTACTGAGCCTATTTACTGGTGATTCACTATCAGTTATCAGATTCTGTCACTTACAGCACCTATCTTATCACTTTCACTGGAGGACACTTGTCCATTAACTATACCTGGGATGGTATAATTTAAGCTCATATGCGTATCATGTAGTTTCCTGGGTCTTATCGCTGGTTGTTGAAGTTTAGGTGGCTGATATGGCAAGATTACAAGAATTATAACCTCACTTATTCAGTACCTCATTATCATTCACATGTTTCCTTGCTTTGGAATGCTGATTGTTGCATCGCAGTAGATTGATATTAGCACCATTTAGTTTTGGTGAAATGTCCACACCACTTGAGTCCAAAGGTCCATTGAGGTTAGTTAGTACTTCACAGCGGTTCTTAGTCAGTACATTTGAATTCAGCTGGTCGACTGTAGAATTTCTCTTCTTCCCTCGATATTTTGTAGTAACCGGTACCCACTTTAAATGATGAGGTGTTGGTTGAATATTTTCATCATGACCTTGTGTGGTCCCACTGGATCCATTCATGTGACATGGGATCATGTCCAACTCTTCTTCTAAAATATTAATAATTGAAGTAGGTTATTTCAACTCAATTCACATCTCCTGTAACTCAACTTTCAACAACAATGGCACATCAATTCTTCTCAGTTATGGGAATTTTCAGAAGAAGTTGGGACACTATCATTTCTAGATATGTTATCATTCCCACACAACGTACCTCCCGTCATCTTGAAAGTTGAAAGTTAAATTTGTTATCTCGGAGTAATTAATAACATGTCTGGTAATTCGGTGAAAACGTTTTAGTATACTGCAAGATGTCATAATAATGACCCCAATCAACATCTGAAATCTCATTCAGTGACTTTGCAGCAATAACCGACTTAGAATTAAGAATTGCCATATTGTGGTTAAAATGATGTCCACAAATTTTACAAAGAATTTAGTCAAGGATATGAGCATTACGGCGGTGCAAACTGATTAAAAGACTCACGTGACAGTGACTGAATTGTGGACCTGCAATGTCAGGTACTATGGTGCTCTTAGGCCAGGACCTGCCCACATACCTGCATAAGGCGGGAACTAACCATTTTTTCAACCTATTGCACAGCATGGAGTAGTTATTCCATTCTGTTTCGTCTTGTCATTCCAGACAGTTATGCTGAAAACTGCAGGTTCCTTATTTGCTTAGACTGATGATAAGAAAGTATACGCTGGTTTGATCAGTTCATTTCTACAAATGATCTTGCTTCGTCTATATGCTTCTTCTTCACATTCATATTTGGATGGATAAACCTTATTTAGACTGGTAACATGTAATTAGAAAAAAGTTTCCGAAACTTTAAATTTGTTGAATCTGCGTACAACATTAAATATCAAAGCTGAAAAAAAATATGTCAAAAATACGTTTGATTCTCAAGTAAGAAATTAAAGCAATTTCATATAGTTCTCCTGGAAGAATACACATAACAACTATTCTTTTGGGCACTGGAAAAAAGTTTTATATTTAGAAAATTAATGAACAACACAAGAAGAATATGAATATTTAAAATACAAGTGACAACATAAATGGAAAAAACAGAATAGTAACAGCAAATAAATCTCTGTAAGATTCTTCCCAGAAAAGTCCTTAATAGTACAGAAATTTGGTTATCTGCAAGAGCGTCCATTTCACAGACAGTTCAGAAACATTGACGATTAAATGGATTACTTACACATATCTTAAAAAATGGTTAGTAGTGTAGTCCTATAAAAAGTGATAGGAGCAAGGTTGACAGTTCACAAGGGAATCAAACTTTGATTCAGTCAAGTAGCTATAAAAGAACATGGATCCAATGCTGCTTTGTAAGCCCAAGATGATAATTGAACAATATAATACAAATATCTTACCAGAATTTCTCATGAGTTTGTCAAATGATTTGCCCCAGCTTCGAATTTCTTCCAACGTCGGTCTGAGAGGAAAAAGAAGAAAAATGATAATACATTACCTTCTACAGCATATGCCACAGTTATTATAATAGCTTTTGATCATAATGAACTATTATTATATGAGTTCTGAAATTACACTCAGACCATTCTCCAGTTTAATTCTTGAACACAAAAAATGACGCTATTATTTGGATATCCTTTCCAAAGCCAATTTATAATGCATAAAGGAAGCATACCTGCAGTGACTTTTAATATATCCTGCCAACTTTTTAGAAAAAAAAGTTTGCTCAGAGAATTTAATAAATCCCTTAATACATGTTTTCTCTCTCCTTTTTAAAGCAGGTGTTTCCACTGCATTATTGCACTGTCCTAGGAAATATCCTGCCATTTAATATGTACATGAATTTAAATAGAGTATGCAGTAGAACTCTGATATTTTGCATGCTATATAAAACATACTGCTGCTGCTACTACTACAACTACTAATACTTCTAACTACTAATACTATTACCACCACCACCATGGATCATGATAAATTCTTGCCCCTGAGGTTGCATGCACATTAATTGAATTGAGTCTGAACAACTGTCATATTACAGGGCCCTTAAGGTGTGTGAAAATTAAGTGGTACATCACTGTGGTCCTCAAAATGTGTTTCTACAATGTCCACTTTCCACATTTCTGCACTGGAGTATTTACCAGTGCAAGGATAAAATTTATTACTTTAATTTTGATTGTTTTTTCTACTTAAGTGACAATGTTTAAGACTGCATTACACAACACATTGCTACTGTTTAGTACAAAACTTCCACTCATCTTCTTCAGAGTCTGTGAAGCTGTAGAAGTATTCTGTTCTTGTAATTGTAACTGTAATTTATTCACATTCTATAAATCCAAATTAGGATACAATCCTGTGGATATAGACATAGTCACACATGTACTCTCTAACATAAATATACACAGTCTTGGGAGAATCTTAGTAATAAATAATAACATACAAATAATAAAACACCTAAAACCAAATTTTCACTTCAGTTTTCAGTGGAATATCTCTGATAATTAAAATATTCTTCACTATTATAAAAGGAATTTATGGGTAAAAACCTCTTTAAAGCATTTTGAAACAGTACTATCTCATTAGCTAAATTGTGAAGAAGGTTGATAAAAATTTTGATTCCTGAGTAGTACACTCCCTTTTGGAACTTTGTTAAATTAGCTGTGGGCAGATGTAAGTTAGTTTTAAACCTTTTATGCATACTATGGATCTGATTATTTGTATAAAATAAATGTTTTTTTATAAAAATTCTGATAGTTAAAAGATATATTAAGAATATAAGGGCAGAATTTCTAATTTTTTGAACAGTTCCCTACATGAATCTCTCATTCTTTAATTTGTGATGATGCTAATCGCCCGTTTTTGAATTTTGAAAATCTTTCCACTATATGGTTGATTCCCCCGGAAAATTATCTCATAACTCATAATTGAATATATGTATGCAAAATAAACCATTATTAAAGTTTCTTGAGACATTATAGCTTGTATCATTCGTATTACAAAACATGCTGTATTCAATTTGGACATCATTTGGTCTATATGATTCTTCCATGATAGGGAGTTATCAATGATCAAACCCCAAAATTTTGTACTTGATGAGCTTTTGACATAATTACCCTGGTAGTTAAGTTTCAAATCATATCCCTGCTGTTTTTCATATTAAATTGTAAGTAACATATTTTATTATAATTTAATATTAATTGGTTTACTTTAAACCAATCATTAATATCTCCAAATATTTCATCTATTTTTGTTTCAAAATTTTCCACATTTGGACTAGTTACTATTATATTGGTATCATCTGCTTACAAAAGGATTTTGGTTCCAATGGATGCTAAATTTGGCAAGTCGTTTATTAGATTAGAAAAAGAATGGGTCCCAAAATTTAACCCTGTGGGGCCCCCTGTTTTATTTTCTCCAGGTAGATTCAATACTATTATGACTTAAAATTACTTTTTGATATCTTCCATCTAAATATGATTTTACTAAATTGTAAAATTTTCCTGATACTCCATAGAATTTCATTTTCCCTAATAGCACAGCATGATTAATACAGTCAAATGCATTATGGAGGTCACAAAATATTCCTCCCACCATCTGTTTATTGTTTAATGCTGTCAGTATTTCATTTAGTAATATATAAGAAGCCTGTTATATTGACACTTTGCTTCGAAAACCAAATTGATGTAACGTTATTATTCAGATGACCTAATAATCTTCTGTATATGACTTTTTGAAAAATTTTAGAAAATTCAGGCAATAGGGAGATGGGTCTATAATTAGATGGAGAAGATTTGTCTCAATTTTGTAAATAGGCTTAATTAATCAGAATTTCAATCTTTCAGGGTAGATACCATGGGCAAGCATTTTGTTACATATATTTATTAAGGGAGAGATTATAAAAGGTTTACTTATTTTTATGATTTTTGTTGAGATCTCATCATACCCACTGGAATTCTTATCCTTCAGTGAGTTTATTATTTTGTTTATTTCTTTTGTGGAGGTATAAGGCCAACTAACGTCTTTGAATGGCTGATTAAAGTATTGAAATAAATTTTGTAGTGGACTTGCCTCTTCTTCTTTTTCATTAATTCTTTTGTTACTAATACTCCCTGATACATTTAAAAAATAATTGTTAAGTTCGTTTGCAATGGTTATTTGGTTATACACTGCATGATCATTAATTCTTAATGATTTAAAGTTATTCTCATTAGTTCACTTACTTGTTTCTTTATGTATGATATTCCATGTGGTTTTCATTTTATTTTTTGCCTTACTAATAACTTCTTTATAATACAGTTTTTTTGCTTCCTTTATAACTTTAGATAATATTTTGCAGTGCTGTTTGTAATATAACTTACGTTCCATTTCATTGTTATCCCTCACCTTCAGATATAACGCCCTCTTTCAATTACAAGATGTTTTTATCCCTTTGGCTATCCAAGGTTTAGAAACTGTATTGCAGTCTGTATGTTTCTTAATAAAGCAAGAGTGCAAAATCCTTAAATATATATTTAAAAATTTATTGAAAAAGGTGTT
>Ga0131853_10004166_pt1 | contig 25936 bp, 9 predicted proteins | sample TergutLab28metaG_FD_92764 | JGI IMG/M metagenome (GOLD analysis project Ga0131853, IMG submission 92764) | Labiotermes labralis P1 segment gut microbial communities from Petit-Saut dam, French Guiana - Lab288 P1 (version 2) (version 2) | ecosystem: Host-associated > Arthropoda: Insects >... | reverse complement strand
TCTGTCCATCATCAGGAGTTTTTTACTGTACACACAGCAATGGTATATGTCATACAGGTTTGCTGACAGCTTGCGAGCAGGATCAGGACGGAACTGCAGTTCCGTCCTGATCCTGCTCGCAAGGTATGGCATATACCATTGCTGTGTGTACAGTGAAAAACCCCTGATGATGGACAGAGGAACTGTACAAAACATGTAGAATTTTACTCCAAAAATAATTTTGAGAAATTAGTGAACCTAGTTGGTTTTATTATAAGAATCCTTCCATCATATGTACGCGAGGCTTCTGTCTAGAAAGCGATTAGATGTCTGAACTGCAAACCCTGCCTGCACATTCTAAATTTAGAATAGCGCAATTCTGAATTAATTATGATATTGTTATATAAAAGGAATAACAATCAAATCGCCAGTTTATTTTCGCATTTTTTGGAAACTCAGCCCGAGAACTGAACTCCAGACCCCAGCCGATTTAAAAAAAAAATATGGATTTCTTGTCACGGGAGCACAATTTAATAACCAATTTTGAATTTCCCTGGCTGAGACAGTCGTTTGATCATAATGTATGTTTCTACACACAAATTTCACATTCATCGACTGTTGTGTGCCCGTATCCTTAAGCGCATTATTACTGTCAGGCACTGCTTGTTCCACAGCTCTGTTCTTCCCTGTTCCAGTCTACGCATCAAACAACTCGAGGTTCGCTAAGCTGATTTTCATGAAACTTATATTTGGGGTTCAGTTAGAAGTTATTAGTCGATTCCAACTTTTGTTACCTTCCGACAACTAAGCAGGCAATCTTATGTTTATTGGACCTGCGTCATTGTAATAGTTGAAGAATAAAAGATAAGTAGTGTCCGTGTTGCAGGCTTCAGCCTTATTTCTAGAATATTGGTCATTTTTACAAATATTTCCCATGGAATATTCCTAAAGGCCAGTATTTCACGCCATGCACAGATTTTTCACACAGTAGACGATAATTATGTAAATCCTTGGACATCTGTTCCATGTGTCAGTACAGTAGACCCTAACAGTTCGATTAAAGCCAAGCGAACGGAAATTAAATTTCCCTTGCAGGTTTATGAGTCTTCGCCTAAGTTCAAAGAATAATATTCCAGATGCTGAAAGGAGAGAGAAATTTGGACCGAAATACACGTACACAAATACATACATAGCTATCATTAGCCTATATGTTCACTTTATTATTTTCATACGAACAAAAAGTATTTTTACCTAGAGGTGACTAATATTCTATCAAAGTTTGTGTACTGAACGGTGTAACCTTACATGGTTACCAGAAATTTCAGTATAATTAGTAATAAATTATGATTTTAATTTACTAATCTGAATAGCTACTAAGCTGAAAATACCATATAGCCACACGGATGGTAGCTGTATAGAAACGAAAGGCGTCAGTCGAATGCAGATAACGTTGCTGCTGGTGAGGCGTCAGTAAGCGTGTGTGTGTGTGTGTGTGTGTGTGTGTGTGTGTGTGTGTGTGTTTGTGTGTGTGTGTGTGTGTGTGTCTATGTCTGTATAACTGATAAAAACGTCGCGCAGTATGTCAAATGTCCCATTACAACGGATTAGTCCTAGATTTAAGGTTCTCATGTCGATAACACACAAGAGAGATGCTCTTTGTTATGTCAAGCCGTATAGGTGGCTGGAAATTTACTGACATTTTTAGAATATTTTGGTCTCCATCTTCTACTCTGAACATGAAGGCAGCAGGCTGTTTCGGTGCGAAGGTCAATTGCTGCCAAATAGCACGGCCTCACAACCAAGAGGACAGTATTCATCACCTCTAAACTGACAGAGTTTCTAGTCTGATACAGCAGTAATGTTTTAAATAGGGAGGAAGGATATTACACACAAAAACACCAAGACCTTGCTTCAGCTCTACTTGTGTTCCCGAGAAAATGGGCATCAATCAGAAAGGCGTAAATAAAAATGATATTCCCATAAGAAATATTGGAATAGGTAGGAGTTAGCGTAATGGAGAGCAGATGGCAAGGGCGTTAAACCGAAATTGAGATGGCGTAAATGAAGAAGCGGTGTAAATAGGCAAGGGTCGTTAAAGAAAAAGGCGTAAAACAAGCGGGACTTAAAACACGGGCTACGTGTCCATGGGAACCATGTGGACAAAAAACGTGTGGCAGAATAGTTGTCACAGGTGTCTAGTCTGACGACACAACGCGTCGTTCTTGGTCTCCTACATTGGATGAAACATGAACCTTTAAGTGCAACCAGGACGTACGTAAGAACTAAATACCATGGACGGACGGACGGATGGACATGCCGAAGCTAACAGTCATTGTTTGTAACCTTGCGAACGAGTCATTCAAGGCAATGTTATGTTACGGAACTATTAAAATGACTCATCTTGTTATAATACCGAACAGCAACACTGTTCCACCCTGTAATACGCAGAACGCAAGTTCCCTGCGGACAGATTGCGTGACGGAGAGACAGACGGACAGACATGATGAAGACGAAAGTCTATTTTCCCAAGTTTTCAAACGGGACATAACACTGCATTTTTTTAGTACTTGGTTGTATTGTTACTACAATGAACACATTGTTCCCGCACCTTACAATATGGTGTAAACACACTGCAATAAAATTATACCCTTAGGCTCGGTGTGACAAGCACTCAGACTATTCTGACATAAATGTTAATGCTCAGAGGCCTTACGCGTAAAGCATCAACGACTTTATTATAAGTCGGAAATGTAATGTAGTGCTAAACTATCTTCATGGAGCAAAGTTACTTTCCGCATTGTCAAGAACCTGCCATCTGTCTATTCCCTGAACTAGATCAATTCAGTCCATGCCCCATTCAACTTTCTGAAGATCCATTTCAATATTATCCTCCCATCTGCGCCGGGATGTTCCAAGTGGTCTCTGTCCCTCACGTTTCTCAACTAAAACCCCGTACGCACCACTCCTCTCCCCATACGTGCTACGTGCCTAGCCCAATCATCTCGATTTGATCGTTCGAATAATATTTGGTGAGGAGCAGAGATCATTAAACACCTCATTATGTATTTTTCTCCATTCCCTTGTTACCTTGTCCCTCCTAGGCCCTAGTATTCTCCTCAGCATCCTATATTGTAGTTCTTACGACAAAAACTCCATTTACGCCCTTGCGTAAAGTGCAGAAGCGCCTTCGACAGACAGACGTACAGACGTGTAGCTTGACGAAGCTATTAGGAGCTTTGAGGGTTTGCGGGCGCAACTAAAAATCCCCTCCCGACGTTTCAAAATAAGCTACCGTTACCAAAATTACGTTCTTCTGTGATGTGACGCCCTGAAGTTACGTATATAGGCACCAACGTTTCGGATAAACCTGCTGCCTCCAATTGTCAGGATAGAAACTTCGGCATCCGTCCACAAATTTCAGATTGACAGCCACCAAAACACAAAAACCTTGGTGGTTATCTCTGCGTGAACGTTAAAACTCACAGAGTATGATTTTGCAAGCAGGAGAGCAAAATTAAACTTACACAAAGATCCGTATGTATTGCTTATTGTGCTTGTGAACTGCACTGTTATTGAGCGCCACCTTTGTGCAGTAAAAAAGGTAAATCAGTCCCATTACAGGCCCGAGGTGCCCAGAGGGTTCCAGGAAGTTAAAGTTCCCAGATTACGTGACAATGGTCCAGGATGGTGATAAGGTTGTCAGCCTTACGCACCGGCCGTTTTTACCCCCAGGAAATACTCCTGGTACTCATTTCTGTTAGAGGCTGAGTCGACCCCAGGGCCATAGTGTGATGGGAGGGATTATGTCAATGAAAAATTCCAATGACACCAACTGGAATCGAGCCAGCGACCTTCCGATTTGTAGCACAGTACCTTAACCACTGTGACACCGCGGTCCCTCCTTTGTGCAGTACATAGTCAAATGCTGGAGTCAAACTTACTTTCACGTTAAAGGAGGGCTGATGAAGTTTTGAATGCTAATGTGATTTTAATATCTAAAATTTTTTATGTGCTCACTCCACGAAGATCGCGTTTAGAACCAAATGACTTAAAACCTCTTTTTGGAGAGATGGACTCAGACAGCATTGTACTGTATCCGTTCATGTATCACAGTGTGTTTCTAAAATACACAACACTATTTTAGGGGCGTGTTACAGTCACAAAAACAAAATCAAGGTTATGTGCCCACATGTTTTCGGAGCTTCGCTTTCGATCTGTGGTCCGTTTGAAAAGCAAGGCATCGAGGTCAAGCTGCGGCCGCACCTTTTTGTAACCCTCCCTGAATGAGTCGTTCCCACCTCTTGCTGAAATCTTCAAAGTCCTGTGGCTACTTTACCACCGGGTTTAACATTAAGAAATTGGGGATGATCGCACCTGTAGATTACATTGCCCTTTCGAATGCCCGGAGAGCCTTACGGCAGCAGCTCCACTATCTTTACCACCCGTCACGAGCTTAAGGCCCGCACCCTTGAATGTAATGGAAAAGCAAAAGTTATTTAGTGACTACTGCAGAGATTTGGCGTAAATTCTTCCTTCTTTCCCTCACGCGGTTCACAGGAGAGCTACTGTTTACTCTTGATGGTTGTCCAAATACCCATTTCGTCACCATTCGTGGGAAAGTGACAGTTCACATAGAATAATTCAGTCGCGACTCCTACAAATATTTATAATAAATGCGTTGGTAGGTATGGACTTTCATGTCTCATCTTTTTCGGCACAGGATGGGAGCAAGTTGTCATGAACTTTCAAATTGCAAACTTCCACAGCTGCTAGAAAAGGCCCCAGTACAGTTAAGACGTTGCATATGATTCATGTTCGGCGCTGCTCGTCCTCATTTGAACATACCTGATAGAATATTTCTGTATGACAGTTATCCGGAAGGTTGGGCGCGTCGAGGCGGGCAACATGCAAATTTCGCAAGATCGCGTGAATTCAACTCGGTTAGTCATCTTTAAGTGTGTTGAATTTATTTTGTGTGCTACGACAGTTGGTGATACACAGTAACTGCACCACATTTGACAAGACTAGTGCAAAGTAATTCGTAAGACACTTGTAGGCTTTAGAGAGAAACTTCTAGGGATATGCCCAAAAACGCTTTGTGGAAGCAAAGGATTACATTTTGAGTACCTTTTTTAATTTGCTCCTATCACAGTAGTCACTCGTACTTTGTAAAGTTTTTTCCTTTCTTTCTTCCTTTCGTATTCTGACCTCGTCTGCCTAATCATTGTAGGTGTAGAGGGTTATTGTTACACCTGATCACACTCAGTGAAAAACACACACACAAAAGTACTTCTCTGGGCGGGAGATCGGCTGTACGTTTTAAACTGCTAATTATAAATAAACAATTTTTTAGGTTTTTAAAACTCTATTTGAATTCTTTCCTTTCCAAGAAATGGACCATATGTCAAAATAAGCCTGCATATACATAGATGGCTGTCGTTGTTTTGGATACCTACATATTTCCTAAGCATGCTGTAGGAAATGGCCTAATTTACACAGTCTCTCGTGATGGCTTGTTTGCAGAAAGTGCGCAGAAGGATTCTGATTTATAGCTTACATTCTGTTCTCGATTCTTCCTTTCCATTTAGAAGTTGAATAGCCTAATGCTCTCACCATCTATGTCGAATACGTTTCCCTTTTCGAAACAAACTTGGAAAAATGTCCGCAACTTTCAACGTTTTACACCCATTCATTCGTAAAATCCTGCGCTTCTTACAATAGACACAGAAGTACAGTTTCCATAGCAATATAACAAAAACAACAACAACGACGACGACGTCCATAACCGTACTGGGCATACACAAGAACAACGTAGCGAATTCGTGCTATTTTCACCTTTATATACAACAAAATATTTATCTCCATTCATTCCGTTATTCAGCTCCCTCTCATACATAAAAACTTAAAAATTAAAATCAATCCGTGAGTTCCCAACTGCGAGGAACTGGAGCGTCACTCGACGGAAACAACACAAAGTGCTGAGGAAATAATTATTACACTTGTCTGGAGCCACTGAGGAAAATAAACATTTAACACTGCACTGGGCATTCTGCCAGCGATTTGTATCAGATTGTCGCTAAATACAACTGTGCAGTCTCAACATAGCACGAAATTTCACACTAGTTTTCCTTACGTGACGAACAAAAAACAACATAACTGACATGAAATATATTCAACAACAGCCACTAGCCGATTAGTCACTTTTTCTAGGAAACAGACACGACGCAATGTGACAATTTTTAAACGTAGAAATTATTAAGTCTTTTTATGTGTTTCACTGAAACGTGCCGTCACAAGAATATCAGGGCAGATTTTGGGTAAGCCTCCCTGACACATTTCGTTGTTGGCTTGACCGGTCTTCTCCCGTCACAAAAGTAGCTGATACAAGATAATGTTGGCACTGAACAATTATTCTGACCAATTCCACAGAACATTAGCACAGTTTGCTTTCACATGCCTGTAGAAGCCTTCTTCGTTAGGATAAAGAATGCTGGTAATATGCAGGGTTAGAAGAAATTGAAAACAGAGAGGTGGAGAGAATTGCATAATGAAGAGCTTCATAAATCTTATTGTTGCACCGTGCATTTATGTAGAATCACTTCTATTATCAACCAACAATTGCACTTGCATAACTTTCACATAAAACACTTTAAAAACACTTAAAATCACTCTGACATGTTTCGATCTTGTCAGATCATCATCAGGGAGCTTTGTTGTTCCTTGCTAAAATTATATTAAAATATTCACAATTTAATTCGTTTTTGCAAACAATGTGTTGTGGCAGTATGTCTGTAAATAAATTATACTTATTAAGTATATTGTCAAAACAGGTATATGAGTAAATACATAATGGTGATTTTTGCTATACACAAATAGTTAGGCTATATGGATTGTGCGGCAGTTTGCTTACCATGTTGTGTAGGAATGTGTTGTATTCGCGAATACAACAAATATCCTCCCACGCAACCCATAACCAGTCCCTCATTACGCAGCATATGACGCAGAACCTAACCAACTGCTCTCTCTACATCACATTCCTACACAACATGACATGTTGCCACAACAAAAACAAATTAAATTGGGAATATTGTAACATAACTTTAGCAAGGAACAACAAAGCTCCCTGATGATGATCTGACAAAATCGAAACATGTCGGAGTGATTTCAAGTGTTTTAAAGTGTTTTATGTGAAAGTTATGCAAGTGCAATTGTTGGTTGATAATAGAAGTGAAGAGCTTCATAATTTGTACCGTCCGTCCAATGTTGTGAGCATCGTAACGTAAAGGACGCTATGATTTAGCACGTAACAAGTGTGAGAAACACAAGAAGTTGTGTAATATTTATGTTAGACGTAAGTTATTCCAAATAATATTAATGTATTTGACCGTAGTGTTGGATGTGGCTTGTCTAAATGATTGAAATACATTCGTATTGCCTCGTGCCATTTGAAAACTTTACTCCACCTTTCGCTGTCATGTGTTTGCAGTGTTCTGATACTAATATCTCTAGGTCGGAATGCACAGCACAGCCTCAGTTACATTTTATGCATGTCGATACACGCCGTCGGCGTTAACGATATTGTAGAATGCCTCGTTGCAGGAGATTCAAGTGTAGTGATGTGCTGCTTCTGGTGATTTGGTGAATACTCACCGGAGTTTCGAAGAATTTCAGTGTCTGTGTAGGCCTAAGTGTGGTCAAGGGACCCATGAATAAGAAGGGGATATGAGCCTTCGAAACCTTCCCAGCTAACGAATAGGCACATAGTGACATACCACAAGACCTGAATCTTTATGAATACAGTTTGGTAAAACTGGTAAACATTTGCTTGTGAAGGGAATACTTTGAAATTTCAGAAAAGAGTATTCTTTAAAGTAAATGTCGTATAAACAGGATTTAGCTATCGTAGTAAAATTTCTAGCTACGTACTGTTTGGTTGCGTCGATAGATAGGATTAATTTATCGCTCTAATACCAGGCATTTTTCCAGTTAAATCTTCTAATATAGAGTTATTTCCCGTCAGGTTTATTGCTTATGATAAATTTGAAGAAAAAGGAATTCGGCTTAAGATAAAAAGTTCTTGATTTCCCTTCGAAAAGTGACCAGTTCAAACCCCGGCCTGTATAATCAGTTTTTTTTTTACTTCGCCCAAACAAATTCCATGACAGAGATTCAGACAGGCACCACGCGACCGCCTCCTTTACTTCCCTCATGTATTAATCACAATGCGATTCGACGCTGTACAATTCATCCTGCAGACAGAGCCGTTAAGCAAATGAACACGAATCTGCAGACTTTTGAACTTCGCTACGTGTTCCATTATACTATTAAGCACAAGAAAGGAACGTTCGTAGAACAGGTCGCTAAGTTATCCACCTCAATATGCTTTGGTGTGCGAAGTAAGTAATAAATCAGTGAACACACAAATGGAAACGTGTGTTTCCTTTACAACACTCGGCAGAGTTTCAAATAAGCCTAGCTTACTGATTATAGTGAGAGGTTACGGGCAAGACGACCGGAGTTGTATTTCTGGTAGCAGTTCAGGTCGCGAGTTTGTGAAATGAGTGGGAGGAGGGTGGGAAGGGAAAGGGTCTCCCCTTTTCCTTCCCTTCCCACGGAGCTTACCGATAGTTGAAATGCACAAAAACACAAAGGGGGCGACAGGAGCTTCTAAACAAGTGACCAAACATGAATAAAGAAATAGCACCCAGGAAGCTGCTCACTGGCGATTAGGTCACAGAGCTGAGAAATTAAGTGCCTTTTCATAAAAAATCAAAACCGAATAAGTAACCAACAGCAATTAGGTTGGAAGAAGAATTAGAATTAGTTTGTAGGTAGGATCGGTAGGCTATTAAGCGATAGAGGGCACAAGAATAAAGCATTGATTAGACCTAGAAATCAAAACCCAGAACGAAAGCTGAAAAGTAAAACAAACCTATGGTATATAACATAAAATGTATCAGTAACATTTTATGAACATTGTATAAATTAAAATTAATATGAGACGTAAAACTTAGGATTAATATAGGGATGTTTGCAACAGAAAACTATTTGTCAAGAGGCGCGTCACATTTCCGTAACATGACTCACTACAATAGAACTACCTGAAAATTCCCTTATCTAACATGAGGTAATTCTCTGGTGATTAAAGCAGCTGGAAGCGTGAAATTGATTCTTCACCTTCATCTAGTGCACACTACAAGAATGCTCTAACTGTCAGTCCTTCCCTCTAATAAAGACATTATTGAACACAGGAACAAATGCATTGTACCTCCCACATCTATTTATCGGACATTCTGCGAGATTGGGTGTTCTTCCAGCGGCATTGTTAGCAAGTCAAATATTCCTCTGTGTTATCAGTAACGTCCCAGAAGACTTGAAGTTTCCTCCGACCATCAGCAGAAACATTTAGATATTTGGCTCAAAAAGTTGTGGCCGGAACAAGAGAGGACATACTATAAAATTATTCAGGAAACCAAAACGTGAAGTTATGGTAATGTGCAATGTGCATCACGAACCAAAAAAAGAACATAATTCCACTGGTGTATTTTTTTAGTGATATTTTTCACCTACATCTTCAGGGTGACATATCTGTTACAAGAATACAATGTGGTCGAATGTGTCAAATTATTCCACAATATTAAAATTCCGATGATTATTGGTTACAATTTTGTGTATGATGATAGTACAAAATTGTATAAAATAGAATAAAATACAGATTATAAACTCCGAAATTAAAATTATATCAAGTTTGGATTAATGTATATAACCAGAAATTGTGGTAGGTTTCAGTCCAGAGTCTGAGATGCTGAGCTGTATGGCCCGTGTAATGTCAGGAACTCAATTACAGTATTGTGGAATAATTTGACACATTTGACCAAACTGTATTCTTGTAACAAATGTTATCCTAAAGATGGCCGAAACATGTAAATTAAAATATCACTACAAAAATGCCTCAGTGTAATTTAGTGCAATATGTTGCTTCTTGATGCACTTTTTACTAACTAGGGCACGGTATACGGAACGCATTCTTGTAATGTATTTGTGGTAAGAGTCTGTAACATTTTACAACTTACATCTTACTACTGACTTCCTGTCTGTCAGTCTGAAGTTATTCATTATTTATTTCATCGTATCTATTTTTAAACTGACATATGTACAGTACCTCTTCCTTAATCCTTCTTGGTTTTAAATTCCTTATGAGCTCTCTTTACGTATTCTTCTCCCGAGAACTGCTTCTATTCGTGTTCTTCCGGGTAAGTAGGTTATTCGTCTTACCTCTTTATCCTTTTCTCGTTGCTTGCAATAGCCCTCCTCTAAAATTTCACTATTCCTTTCGTACGTACCAACTACAGGCTTACTAACATAATCGCATTTCATTTATTCTGCTTGTAGGCCACGTTTTAACAGCACTATGAATATTTTAAACTCCCAGTCACTACAAATGATATCACGGCGCGTGATTTGCCGTTCATAGTGACAAGGTTACAGGATCTTAGATTCGTGGTTCGAATCTCGAAAAGGGCAAGAGTTATTCCAATTCTCTAAAATGTTCGGACCAGCTCTGGGGCCCACACAGCCACCTTTTCAGTGGGAACTCAAAATCTGTCCCTGGATTTAGTGACCAGGACGAGAGTTTGACCACACACCTCCAACTAGGGCAAGGTTGAAGTATGGGGTATAGCTACTCATCTGCTCCTAATGTCCTTCATGAGGTGGACATGGACAGCTTTAACCTTTAGTTTCCGGGTCTTAATATCTCATAATGCGATCTCTCCTTGTATTATCTCCTTGTATTATAGTATATGACAGGAACAAATTATGTGACAGTATATGGAGCCGACATAATGGGTCAGAAAGTGTTGTTTACTCGTCAATGTCACTAATGTCACTACGCGAACTATTGGCGAAAAATCTTAAATTTGTGAATTAACGTTTGTTCTACTATTGCTTACAGCAAGATAGACGAGGGTTTTCAGTGAAGTGTGTCTGGCTGTTCTGCTTGAGACTGTAAACTGACGTCTTGTTCCTTACGAATGTGTGCGCGCGCAGCCACACGACAAAGCCAAAGATATAAATACAGCAGTTTTTATCTCTGTATACAACAACATGAAAATCTTCTTAACACGAAACTAAAATCATAAAGAAAGCAAAATTATCAAACTACAGCTTACTCCTAAGCGTTCGCACATTGTGTAAGGATAAGGCGCCGGTTTTAGGAACTGTAGCAAAATTGCGAAAAGCCACTATTAGCTTCGTCATGTCTGTCCCTCTGGCCCTCCTTCCGTCTTCCCCATGCAACAACTGGACTTCCACTTGACAGATTTTCATGAAATTTGATATTTGAGTATTTTACAAAAATACAGTCAAGAAAGGTTAACTTTGATTAAAATCTTTCAAGAATAAAGGGTATTTTACATGAAGACCAATATGCATTTTTTAATAATATCTCGCCCAATTCTTCTTAGAATGAAAAAAGTTTCAGACAGGAGTTTTAGATAAAATCAAAACAAGCATTTTATACTCAGTAACTCGTTTCCGAAGATCGTGCCTTTTATGAGATAATGTGGAAAAATATTTTAGAGCTCACAGATGAGAACATGGTGCATGCTCATTGCATGCTGGATACCTAAATATACAAATACACGCTCAGATTACGTAATATTTATTGTCTTTCCACTGCAACAACAGTTACACGAAACTGCCTCAATGTTAAGCTGTACTTGCATTGCCTGTCGTATTTATTCTGAAATTGCTTTCTTCTAATGTGGACCTGATCACCGTTACATCTAATTTATTGATCGTGTCTCTAGGTATCTGAAAATGGGTGTTGGAATGGTACATTACAGTTATTCCTGGCAGCCTTCTTGCATATTATTCATTACTGACTGTGTAGGGGCAAACCCTACTTTTGTATTTAGAAGGTAAACCTACAGGTAAAGCAATCCCTGTACAGGACGTGACAGGCCCTGAGCGTTTCAGGAGGTAGGGGGTCCCAGATTTCAAAACGATCGACATATGAAGATGGCAAGTCTGTCAGCCCTAGACACCAACCGCCCTCACCCCACAGGAAATATTCCTGGTACCCATTTCTGTTAAAGGCTAGGTATTTAGAAGGTACTTGCTTCTAATGTGGACCGGGTTACCGTTTACGCTGATACATTTTACGTTGTTTTTCCTTGCATTAGAGATAACTACACGTAATTTATAATGATTCACTAACGAACGCACCATGTCTTTACATATAGGCACTTGTATTATATAAACAACAATGAACCCCTGCCTGTCTCGAGCCCTGAGGGAACATCATCAAGGAGCCTCAACATCATGTTCCTCTGAGGAGATATTGAGAAACTAGTTTATAAAATGTTGAATCGTGATCTCTTGTTTATCACGTATAAGAAATCGAGGAATATGTTAGAAGTTGTTCAGTGTAGGCCTGATGTATACAGAATACAGGATTTTGTAAATACCTAATAATCAAGTATGTAAATTGAGTCATTTATTATGAAAGTTGCGGTGTCTCAAAGTTCCATAATCTGCACCGAACTAACTACAACTTATTCCTCCATTTCTTCTACATGACACACAAGGAAACATTGATTACAGTTTTAAAAGGGTAGTGGTTAGATCCTGCAAGCACCTCGGTGTCACCATACTGCTTGGTTAATCCTGCTGTTCTTTATATTCTTTTGAATGTCCAGGATTACATGTCGTGACTATTGAAAGCCAGAAGCCATTACGTAATGCCTTCATACTGTAACATGAATACAGACAACAGCACCACTGTCACGGCACTCCAGTTTTGTAAATATTACAACATTCAAGCAACCCACGTCAGTTCTACATTAGCTAATGCAGACTTAACGCGTACAAGTGAGGGTCAATACAGAGTAAGGAATTTCTTATACACAAAATTGAAAAATAATGTAGTGTCATAACACTTCAAAACCCAAAGTCGAAGACCAAAATCACGCTATATATTTCAGGTAACTCTTAACAAAATATGTACATACTTCTGGCATAAAATTCTACGAAACTGCGCAATCAAGAAGTCATCAAGTTGTTCTACGTCACTTGAGCTTTAAAATGAAAAAGACCAATAGCAATACGTTCTGACATAGAATTGTGTACGGTATCTACATACGACAGTTCAGAAAGTGCAATTCACTGACTGGTGTTCTCAAATATATGACAGTTCTGTTTAAAATTATATAATTTGCTTCTTAAAACTCTCTATCTTAAAAGTTTAAAATTCCATTTTAAACGCCAAGTTTTTATGTGCACAATTTAACGCCACATTCAGAAGACAGTAAACTACGCTTGCAAACTTTGAAGAAATGTCCGTACCGACACATGAAGCGTTGCGTCATACATATTGATGGAAAGTGTTTAAAAATAACTGGAGTTTTTGCCGATATTGGAATATTGCATTGTGTCAACTGCAAGGTGACGCACAGATTTCTGATATTTAAAATAAAACTAAGTGGTTGACTAACTGGCGGACTGGTGCTGGATGAATGTTAATAAATTATAATGGACCAGATAATCAATAACCTCACCACGTTTTATGGAAGCAGTCGTTTCATTTCCAATTTCAAACAAGCCATCCAACTCTCTACGTCACGAGCCAATCCAGTACCTGTAACATTTATATAGGCCCAATTTGCCCCGCCTTTCTCGTCTCTCCAAATTTCCACACAAGAATGCTTTCCGCATCACTTCCACGCCTGTTAGAGCCCCAATTATTTCAGCGTTTTAGATTTCATTATACCAGTCATAGCAGCAATGTTAGTGAAGTTCTTCCTTAGATAAAGATTTCCATCCTGCATCGTCTTCATTGTTCTCAGACCGAAGTTTTCTCCTAAGCCCTTTGTTCTTCGACTTGGCACCTATACTACATGCAACTGGAAACGAACCCATTCCCATTACCATCTTTATTCCGTTGGGTCGAATGTTTTTCTGTAGAACTTTCGTGACGATTTTCGCTCGTGTTTCACCGGTCGGCGTGGTAATAATGGATTACGTGTCATGAGACTCTCTTGAGTTCAGTAGCGTCGTTTGGGGACCTTCCAGCAACTGCAGCTGTCCGGTACGAAGCACCAAACGCTGCAGCTTACAGTGCACAATGGAAGGTATATATGGCCAGACGTTTGGGCTCAGTGATCTACTCTATAGACAGAAAATATATTAGGTCAAATTTTCAAAGAAATATAAAATAGCATAATAACATAAAACACATAGAAGTATAATTGCTTCATTTGTTATAAATTCACCTTTTTAAGATAAACAATTTACTGTAATTAAAATGTGTTTTCATTAACCTTCCTATAGCAAAATTAACGCAAGACACTGCATATCTTGCAATATCGCACTGAAAGAGGGTTCATAATTACTTATGCAAAAGGGAAGGAGCTAAATATTTTTAATGTTCATCGGTCAGACGGTTTCAGTATCTGGTTTTAGTTACCTTCATATGAGAGAAAGCGTTGTTCGCAGGGTAGGCTGACCAACAACTGCTGTCAGACTAATAGTTATTGATCTATTGAGGCGACAAATGCGGTGAAATTTTGATACAGACCAAAAAGCGGCCGCTCTGGACCAAAAAACCTGGCAGATAGTGATTGACTCTTTGTCCAGACCGGTACGGATATTGTGACTAGAAAGGATAGACAAAGTAAGATACACCTGAATATTCGTGACAAGTGCCTTCAATGTAAACTACGCTGATACTGTTCTGTAAATACTGACAGCAAGAGAAGGTACACAGAAGGTGTGGAGGCGGCCTGGCCGGGGTGCAAATCATGGAAGAGACACAACATACAAACGCAGCCAGCCACTAGTTGAAGCACACCAGTTTTCTTTGTGACAACAACAAAAGCAAGACACTACAGTTTGGTTTATTGCAAACAAGTCGCATTACAGAGTCCATTAAAACTCTGTCAGAATTACAATTTACACGTAAAGAACCGTTTGGAAGGAATACCTATGCTGAGACAGGCAAAAGACACTCTCTGAAAATACATGGAAGTCATCTAACACAAAATCGCGATGAGACATATTACGTCACCAGTAATTTCGGTACTGTTTAATGTGGCCTTGTCCTTAATATGAATATGGTCAGTGGAAACGTACTGAGACAAAACTCGAGTACTTTCAAGGTTACCATAAAATTAAAGGTTCATTATGATGACTGTGCTGTGCCTTCTTCAGTTTTGTTCATTCTTTAGAATGTTTATACAACTTTCAGTGCAATCTTATAGCGAATTTTTTATCTGTCAGTGTTAAGCGATACGAAAAACGTTTAAAAATGCAATTATATTCATTATGCCGTAAAATGTATGGTGTAAGTGTAGCATAAGTGTAGCATAAGTGTTTGTGATTCACTAAAGCACGTGTATCGTAATTAAAGATAAAATTTATTAGCACTCCTGCTTCTTATTCGGGAGGCTACGGGTTCAAATATGATGTCTGGAGGCTGGGTATTTTGATTATTTGCCAGTTTTTTCTTAGGTCTTTCAGGTAGGTGTTGGAACAGTGCCATACAACACGCCATGGCCGATTTTCCCTATATCCTATCCCGCTCGTCATTCACCGACGATCTTACTATTCGATGCACCTGATAAATCGCTAAAAAAACTGAGTGTGAGTGAATAAATACAAGAACAGATAATTGTATCTATGATTACACCTCAAGATCCGTACAGTTGTGGGCTAATATTTACGGAAGGAAGAGGATAAGATTGTTTGCAGTGTGGTTAGAGTCTGTCTTCTAATAACTCTAAACTGGCTTTACAAGAGGACTGAAATAAACATACCACCGTAATGTCGCATTTCCTTACAAGGTAACGAATATACTCTGAAATTAACAGCAAGAAGCCACGATTTGATTAAGTGTTTGATAATGTCTCGACTTTGTTGTAAATCCGAGTTCAAGTTCTCTTCTTCCACAGCACCAATGACCACGCTAATACTCTGCGACTGTGGCGAGACGGCAGATGTGTCTTTCTGTAAAGAATGTTCAACCACACTTTTAAAATGTCTCGCCCTTAGAACGGACTTTTCCATATTATTATTATTATTATCATCATCATCATCATCACCATCGGTTATTGCTTTGGCGAGATTATGTCTATTTGGGACAGCTATGTCTATCAAAAAGGTGTTCTTTGTATTCTTATTCATGAAAGTTATGTCAGGTCGATTAAAAGGTACTGTTTTGTCGGTAAGTATGCTGCGATTCCAGTACAGCTTGAAACTTTCATTCTCCAGTACATTGGCTGGTGTGTACTTATAATATAGACGTTTATCGTCAATCAATCCGGCTGCTTCTGCTAGTTTCTGATGGATAATTTTGGCTAGTCCATCGTGTCTCTTTACATACTCGGTAGGTGCTAGTTTCTCACATGCTGCAGTAATGTGTTGGATTGTCTCCGATTCTTTTCCACATCTTCTGCATAGCTCTTCTGTGTCTGGCTGCTTCAAAATATAATTCTTGTAGTTTCTTGTTAGTATGACTTGGTCCTGTATTGCTGTTAAAAAGCTCTCTGTTTCGGCGAACAAATCCGCGTTTGTCAGCCATTTGTTCGACGTTTCTATGTCTGCATATTGTTGGCTGAGGTCATACGGATGGCGGCCATGCAAGGCTTTTTGGGACCATTGTCTCTTGAATTTGTTACTATATTCTTGGTCTGTGGGGAGTTCATTTGCATTTGCGCGGTCTAAGTCCAGTGGTGTGCACCTATTATCTGCTTTTACTACTGCAGCATGAAGAGACGACGTAACCTGTTTGTTTAAGAAGTATGTCTGAAGGAGCTTTACCTGTTTATCATGTAGTCGATTTATATCAATCAATCCTCTGCCACCCATTTGCCGTGGTAGAGTGAGTCTTTCCTTTGAAGCACGGGGATGGTGAAATCTATATTTCGTGAGTAACGTTCTCATTTTAGTTTGGGTGTTCTCTAAGTCTGTAGGTGTCAATTTCACTATTCCGAAGCTAAAAGTTAGTACTGGGGTCGCATAAGTATTGATTGCTTTTATCGTATTTGTCCATTCAACTTTGTCTTTAATATGCTTTTTGTGCGATTTAATTATTCTTCACCTAGCTTCTGTTTCATTCGGGCATGCTTCATTTGTTTAGCTTGCATGTGGCCCATGTCATTATTATTATTATTATTATTATTATTGTCTTCCTTGGAAAGAAACAATGTACAAACTTTAGGCATTTTAATTATGCCTTTTGCAACCTACATTTAGCTGGCAAATTTGCATCACTCATTACGACGAGTTTCGGGCAGACGACCTGTTAGACCATTCATAAATTTTAAGGCGATGAATAGGTAAACCCAAATCCACCAGCCACTATCACTTTAGTTTGTATGTGGGATAAATTTTGCCGCCATTCTAGTTGAAAATTTCTATAACTCAGTGCAAGATTGTCGGTCGTTGCTTTAAACTCCACGTTTTCTCAGTGGCGCCTGTAGAGTGACTGTGAATTTCGAAGAAATATTTTATTTCTTTCCAGATCTGAAAATGACCTTCCTACAAATACACTAGTTGCGGAATATCTTTAAATCGTTGTACTTAATTTCGTTGTTTCTGGAGTTGTTGTATTTCCACTAATTTAAAGACCCGTTAAGACTGAAATTTTCAGCATATTTTATGATATTCAGCCCCTTTCTAAGAAGCTGAAATTTAAAATTCCTACCATAAGAATTTCTCATTACATAAAATGTGGAATCGGAAAGCAGCCCGGTGTTGGCGGTACTCTTCGCATTACACAAGAAACAAGAACTCCAATTGATGGACGTAGACGTACCTGTCAGATGCCTGACGCTTGAAAATGTCAACAACTTCACAAAACAACCAAGGGTACTTCTATTATTCTCATCCATGTCAATTAGCTGCCTCCTTTTAGGAAGGCCACTGTCTTTCACCTCTGCTTTGGAAAAGAACTTTCAAGTGTTAGACCAAACATATTCACAATCCCCGCTCAGGAAATCCATCTTCCTGAAAGAACTTGATTTTCTTCAAAAACATTTGATATTTGTTTGGTAGTATTTTAAGACTGCCGCGGATTTGAAAATGGTATATGAAAACACATTCATAAAAGAATTATAATTACACTCATGAAGGGTTAAGTAAAATGCATTTGCACGTTGCAAGTCTCTCCGCCACATTCTTCGGCATTTTCATCCATTGGTCCTAAAATTCTTCAAGTTCTACTTTACTACTGGAAACAAATTCGTTTATTCTGTTTGTAGGACTACGTAGTTTGTCGCGCTTATAAGAAACGCCTTTTAACCATTTCATCGAAGATGTTATCCTTGTTAGAAAATATAACAATACAGTCACTAGGATAATATTAGACATCTCTTGAGACACAGTGGAAAATTCTTCCCATCTCTAAATTGTTTGGTAAGTGATTTTTCCCTATCCCCAGCATGTGCAACAGTGTCATACAGTTAGATGTATGGTCTCTACCCCAAATTTCGTTCTGTGTTCTGAAGTTCTTTTGAAGATTGGAAAAAAGGCATCGATTGAACAACTTAAAATATGGCAAATTTTCTTTTATTTCTATGTGCTTCTGTAAACTTAATTTCAGAATATTATTCTAATAAGTCCCTATCGTAATGTTTGTAGGCATGTTTGATGCCGGTACACATGGAATGTGAGTCGTTGAATTCTCTGGCCGTAATTATTTCAATTAATTAAATAATTCATGTCCTTCGCCGTGTTTTAAGTCCAAGCCATATCATAGGAGAAGAGACTAGGCGGAAAACATTACAGTTTCTGTTTACGTTTGCAGCAGCACGTCTATGTTAAAATTGGGAACCAGGATTGTAGGAAGTAACTGTACCATACAACTTCGTTTCCCTACTGCGATTTGGAACTTGGGTGGTAGGGCTCCCGTCTCCCATTACGATACTTGTCCTGTCATAATTGACTCAGCCCACTGTTGTTCCCATAGACTTTCCACAACCGAGTCACATTGAGAGATAGAGGATCGCTTAAAGAACCCGTCATTTTCCCTATTTTTTACCCCAGGCAGTTCAAAACAATGTAAAATATGCTCATACCTACACAAATACAAAGGAATGAGCTCGGCGAAACGTTAACATAATTGAGCCAAAAGTCAGACAGAAACAAAAGAATTGAGTCAAAAGTAAGTTATTGTGTTTTTGATGTCAAAGTGCGCCATAACACGCATTACAATGTGCTGGCAGAAGTGGTTCAGGCACTAGTGGCTAGTGCGCAGAGTAAGCCCAGTGGAGTAATGACTGGTTTATTGCAAGGGGAAGCAAGTTAATGGCGATACTGTAGCAGTATAATTGCTTGCTTGCTTGCCGGTTACTATTCTCCCTATTACAGGCACTCACACCTGCACAGTGTGCATGGGGTATACTTCTGTTTCTACAGTTAACGGGCTAAATGGAATAGATCGGAATTTGAAAATTGATAATTGCTTATCCCACCCACAAATTATCCCGAACATTTATTATCCTAAAAAAAGGAGTGGAACCTATCTGGCGGATGAATTTAGCCCACACCCTAACACCCCAATTCCTTCAAAGCCCATTTTAATAAAATAGTAATATTACGCATATATTTAACAAGTGTCTTTATGCATTTCCACTAAAATTCCGTAAATTTCTCGAATCTACTATGTGCACAAGGTCACCAAGTTCTCTTCACTTGGACTTGCTCATAACATTTCGTGAAAAAAGCACAAATTTTGTACCTCGTCTTTATAACATTCTCAAGCCATCTGTTAGCTCCGTCTTGTATGTAAAGAACATAGCATGTTACGAAACACTTTCACCTTCTTCTTATTACGTCTCATGCAAAATGCAATCTCATGAACTCTGGATTGTGTAAGAAGTGAATTATTTCCTGCTACACGGATCAAAATTGAAATAAACTTTTTAATACAGTCTCATTTAGTTCCCCCCCCCCCCTCTCCGTGTACACCTTCGTGTGAGCTCATCTTTTGAACTGGAGAAGCAAGGAAGATACGTTGCATACTGGAATAAAACAGGTGTTTCCAACATCCAGTTCACCCATCTAGTGTATCTGTCAGACGTCCCATCTGCTGTCCTTACTCCCAGCACAGCCAGACTAGTTGTTCCAGGATGGTGATGTGTCTGCCCGCCTGCGTTTCATTAAACTTATTATGTACACCTTACCAATAGGGACCGCCACAGTTCCTTAATAACAAATACCACAAGTATGCTTCGTGCGACCCTCTGAGATGACGGGCCTGCTGCAAGTAGTGACTAATATTAGACAACCAAACGGTTAAACCAATATTTTCGTATAGTATAAACCAAATACATAATATAGCAGTAACACCAACAAAATGCACACTAATGAAGTAAGCTTTATGTACAGTAACATCTTACAACTTTCGACCACTCATGTGTCCATCCTCAGGGAGGTGATAAGAATTATAAAGAATTAATTGTTGATAAAATTACTGAAGTGACAAAACCAATCCAAGAAATAAAATGAAAGTGCATATAAGTGGAAGAAACATGTAGAAACTCTTTCACTAGTGGGTTGTTTGACCGTGCATCTTCCTCATGAAATAAAGTGAAATGCCGACTTGATGCAACTAGGTAATTTTATTGATGTATCCTTAGCTCGACATATTTCAGGTACATACGCCCATCATCAGGAGCATTAGATGTTGAGTTGCAGCATATGGTTTTCTGTACCGAGTTTTTGGATGGGTGGTGGTCTTGCTCTCAAGACCACCACCCATCCACAAACTCGATGCAGAAAGCCATATGCTGCAACTCAACATCTAATGCTCCTAATGATTGGCGTATGCGCCCGAAACATGTCGAGCTAAGGATACATTAATAAAATTACCTAGTTGCATTAAGTTAGCATTTCACTTTATTTCACTAGTGTGCATTTTGCTGGTAGTACTACTACATTATGTATATGCAATTATCGGTATATATACAAATTTAACGTAGTTGAAATCCCTGTCCTCCCAGTCTTCCATGTAATGGGTACCGGATATTTCCCGGGGATTAAGAGGCTTGGATTGGTGTTGACAACACATCACATCCAATACCGAAGTTAAAGGCAGAGCACAGCTATACCTCTACCCCTCCTGTGGACCCTCATGGCCTGTTCTTGGATGGAATTTGCCTTAAATTATCTTTGAAATCCGTTGTGGGCAAAATCATGTACATAAATACAGCACTGAAGTGTTCCTTGCTGTAATGTTTTTGCGGTCTGCAGCACATTCGCTGAAACATTTCAACGAGGAAAGTAAGCTTCGTTAAGTCCTTCGTAGAATTCGTTTTAAATAACTATTTTATTTTAAGTAACTCTATGTTTTGTCCCCAGTTTAACGTGTGATAAACTGCGCCTTTCCATTCCTAACTTCTGAATTAAAGAAAAATCTTATTGCCTATCTTTCCTTTCATTTTAGGCAAATGTTGAAAAATCTCGAGTCACGCTGCCTGTAGTCGACAATGTCAATCAGCGGATCAAAGAAACACTGCAGTTTAGTGAGTGGTTCTCTTTCGTTCTTTGGTTACTTGAGGGAATTTTTGACTGTATACAACATAACATTGACTTGCAAGGTGACTAGGAAAGAAAATTACAAATTGGCACGGAATGTTTTAAGCGTGAGTGTTTTTTAGTTATACTTTCCGTCTGCCTTGACCCTAGGAAATCCTCAAGAATTTCTTTCTGAAGTGACGTTGAACTATTCTTTTCATGTATGAGCCATTGTTTTGACGGGTGCTACTTCATCTTGTGAAAGAGGATTGTCAATATTTTGTGGCAATTATGACATTCTCGAGCAGAACGTTTAGCAGTAACTCTGTAGACGTGAATTTCACGATCGCCTCCTCTTCCTAATCAAATAAATGTATATGAGTCAGGTAAAAGATATTATTGAAGTGCATGTACTTCAGTTTCTATAAGCTCAGCTATGATAACTTTTCGCCGGTCCAAGTGGCCGCGCGGTCTAAGGCGTGGGTCTGCGGTGGCTCGCCTGCTGAGGTCGTGGGTTCACATCCCGCCGGGGGCTTGGATGTCTCTCTCTTATGAATGCTGTGTGTTGTCAGAAGTCTCTGCGACGAGCTGATCACTCGTCCAGAGGAATCCAATTAGATGCAACTTATTACTTTATTATGCTTGTGTTAGGCTCGAAATGTTTCAGGCACCATTATACCCATCATCAGGAGCTCACGACGATAGCATTGGTTACCACATAGGCCGTCTGGTTCTCGAGTTGCTGCTGGTTGGAGGTTAAGTGCAGGCAGGATGGTAACCAACGCTATCGTCTTGAGCTCCTGATGATGAGCATAATGTTGCCCGAAACATTTCGAGTCTAAAATAAGCATAATAAAGTAATAAGTAGCATCTAGTTGGATTTTATTCTTCAGTTATCAAGATGATGCACGGTCCAATACACATCAAAATTGCCTACATTGTATTTGTAACACAAAGACTTATCCAGACAATGAAACGCTGGTTTGGATTTTTTTACACTATAATAGGACGCAAAAGACACCGCTGTTGGGTGTTTTCTGTAGAAAATAAAAACCAAAAAGCATCTCTTCAGAATAAATATTCTATAATTTACCCATTTCTCAATGTCTTAAACAAGGCAATATCAATTCACTGTTTCGAAAAGCTTTAATAAATGGACAGAATATCGGTGACCAACAACAGAGCAGCCCTACTCCTATACATGTTTCATTACAGAACAACAGAACAACGTAAGGATAGCAACATAACCGGATTTTCGCTCCACGGACGGACGTGTTGTGTGGCGGATCCTTGCTGCAGCCGAACAACTGTCAGGCATAATTTGAAGTTTAATTCTGTAAAGTGCTGGCCGCACGTAGAAGCAGATGGTTCGAATTTAGAAACACCGTCCGTACCGCAATGAAATTTAAATGTGCAAAACCGCACTTCTATTCCCCTGTCATTATAAATCAACTGGACTGCCCAGCATACTACATCACAAGGTTTCAGGAGGCGCAGTCTCCATATCATATCATATATTCATTATATTTAAGGGTTTCGCCTTATACTCAACAATTTTTACACACTTCAATATGCACAAATATGTTTGTGCGTGTGTGAATGTGTTCATATTTACGTACATATATATATAGATATATATGTGGGCCACGTGTGCACTTAAAAACTTTGTGTACATTTGTCATTGCAAGTATGTGGATTGCTAAGCCTGGGGATGCAGTCTATTTAGAGCATAATCTTAGGTTTAACTTTCGGTTAGTTACTTACCACAGCGTGCTTAATTTAGGGAAGGGCGTCCTTTTGTGTTTGCGCATGCTATCATCTTCATATACATGTATCTGAAGGCAGGGAAGTTAATGGAATTTGCAGTTCTCTGGAAATGTCGCCGTGTTGTCTGGCTGCAGACGTTTCATATGAACCCACTGTCTGTGTCATCTGCGTAGATGATCAGGGTACCGTGACAACACGTTTCTGTGCCACACTACACGCCATCACCAAACTTCCTACTCAGCACCACAGTAAATTACAGGAGAGGTGTCCATGTCATGGGGCAGGTGTCGCCGGCCTCTTATCGCTGAGGCCAGGGTTCGATTGCAGAGCAGTTTATGTGACAGCTGTGGTAGACGTGCTAGAACTGGGACAAGTTATTCTCCAAGTACTTCGGGTTTCCCCTGCCATGCCGTTACCCTACACCCATATCCCTTTCATCTAATTTCGAAGTAATATTTCCTTGGAAACTGTCAGTGTCGTTAACTTTACTTCTGCCCTATCTGAGGACAGTCCCTAGTCACTGAAACAACTAACAGAATAGAACTCGCAGTCTGTGAAAGAGATACAATTTTCCGTTTTTAATTTTGACAGTTCTCTAATGAGGTATCCGTTCTTATGAAGTAAGAGGTCGCATGCTTGGTTAATTGCTTCTTGCCATTTCGAGACAACGTAGTCTTCTTCTCTTCGGCGGTAGCAATGTCCAAAATATCAGTTCTTCTTGGACACTCTAACCCTCGAATATGAGACTAAAATGTTGTCTCCAAACTTTTAGAAACATTACCCAGTGAGCCACCGCCTTCCCCCAGAGGAACGAAAATCTCAGATTTTCTTTCGCAGCAAATACCATACAGAATATGACATTCCCATGCGAAAAGGCTGCTTAAAACCCATAACTAATAACAGTATGTGGTACGCGGCGGCGCAGTTGCTTGGGGCACTGTGCTTCAAGCCGGAAGGTGGCTGGTTCTTTTCCCGATGGTTTCAATGGAATTTTTTTATTGACATAATTCTTCCGGCCGTATTGTGGCCCTAAGGTCGACTCAGCCTCTAACAGAAATGAGTAAAGGTAAAGGTAAAGTGATCCCGTTACAGGCCCGGTGTGGCCCGGAGGGTGGGTAGAGGTATAGCTCTACTCTTCCATGACCGCGGCACTAGAAGGGGGTGAGGGGTCAGCAGCACGCCCCGGCTGCACTGTACCCCCAGGAAAGACCCGGTACCCATTTTACAGGAGGCTACGTAGGCCCCAGGGCTGGTCTGGACGGGCGGAAAATCTCGTCCCCACCGGGATTCGATCCCGGACCGCCCAGCCCGTAGCTCAGCCGCTATACCGACTGAGCTACCCAGCCCACAACAGCAATGAGTACCAGGAATATTTCCTGAGGGGTAACGGCATCCGGTGCGTAGGGCTGACACCGTACCACCTTCATGTGACGAGTGCCTAGAAATCTGGGAGGCTCAGCCTCCTGGAACCCTCAGGTTCTGTCTAGGCCTAGTACAGGAATTACTTTAAGTTCACACTATAATCTAATCCTGTATCTAGTCTATCGTCCGAATAAAACTGACCAGTTTACTGGACACACACTCTTTATCTTTTAAAGAACTTGCGAACATTTTAGTTGCAAAGGTATTTTAATTTGTTATTTTTAAGCCCGTCTTGGGAATCCGAAATAGCGTGGTCGGTATAGTGACTAGGCTGTGGACTGAGCGATCCGGATTTCTAAACCAAGCAAAGGAAAGAGTTTCTTTTCTGAAATCGTTTTGACGCTCACTCAGCCTCCTACGCAATGACTACCGGTTCATTTTCCTTGGAATAAAACGGCCGAGGCGTAAGACTCTCCACTAACCACCGACTAATACCAGTGTGAAGGTTAAGAATATGTGGAGCTATACTGTCACTCCCCCTACAGGCCTATGCCTTAAAATCCAATACAGGGACAACTTCACTTTTTTTTACTAAGTGTGGGGCCATCTGGAGCTTTGGCAAAGACACAGGGCTCCTTTAACTTACTATAGGACTGGGGCACAAAGGGCCTGTTTTAAGGTCTAGGTGCATCGTGCCCGGAAAGGCTCGAACCCACATATTCTATTCTATTCTACTTCACTTTTATCTTCATAAATCCGTTATGCGTGTCCGTAGTGGAGGAAATTTTGACCCATCTTCACAAAATTCCAAGTCACGCTTCAATGTGACGTCGCCATATGGTGTGAGCATTTGGGAAAATGCTCTCAAATATGACACAATTATTCTAGCCTTACGAGCTGTCCGTTTTCAATCAGAGGTGAGGCAAAGCTAAGTATAATTCATCAGACAAGTAACAACGTAGTTTTGTAACTAACCACATCCGATGATGGCTACAGGCTCTATAGAGACTAAATGCCTTTGATGCTCCATTGTACCCCATGCTACACAAAGCCGTGAGCTCAAATTCCAGGGAACACGTCATCCTGTTCAGTTATGCAACGATGTATGGACATCGGAATTGACAAGATTTGAAATTGTAATACATTATTTCGCACATGTCTTGGATTTTCCAACCACGACGATGCGCAGTATCTAATAAGATGGTGGTGTTCATTGTAACACTCCAAAGGTGAGGTTATCTGAGCTGCAACACATGTACTGTACCACAAGTACAGTCTCCCTGGAGTGAACTCAGCCTCTAACAGAAATGAG
>Ga0131853_10004165_pt1 | contig 25937 bp, 16 predicted proteins | sample TergutLab28metaG_FD_92764 | JGI IMG/M metagenome (GOLD analysis project Ga0131853, IMG submission 92764) | Labiotermes labralis P1 segment gut microbial communities from Petit-Saut dam, French Guiana - Lab288 P1 (version 2) (version 2) | ecosystem: Host-associated > Arthropoda: Insects >... | reverse complement strand
CTATCACAGCTTTAATGTGCAAGAAAGATTGATTATTGGCCAACTTGCCAGGCATGCAAAGTCTCTGACCATTACGTTGACTTGCGATTTAGAAAGCACCGATCCCCTTTGGAAAACAACCCAGTTAACTTACGATAGGTTGGTAGAAGATTTTACCACTTCCAAGTTAGATTTTAATGAAAAGCGAGATGTACTGGTGGTTGAATCTAACCTACAAATAGAGCAACGACCATTAGCTTTGGTTCATTTAGAGCGTTCCTTTATGGCGCTACAAGAACATAGCCATGAAACAAATGGAATTGCATTTTTTAAGGCTAACTCTAGAGAGAGTGAAATAGAAGAAGTCGCAAAACGCATTCATCAGCTTGCTTATGAGTACCATACTCCTTATCATAACATTGCTGTTTATAGCGCCAATCCCGCTGCGGATTATCTCTTGTATGAGGCTGTTTTCAAAAAGCATAACCTTCCTTATTTCTTAGATGTTAAAGAACCATTGCTAACCCATCCTGTAATGACACTGCTCCACAAAGTTTTTGATGTTTTTACTTTAAAATGGAGCAGTCATTCGGTAATAGCTCTCCTTAAAACAGGGCTGTTTCTTGACATTTCACGTTTAAAAAAAGGAGTACCCTATGAAGAGGTCTTAAATGCTCATTTGGAAGAAGTTGATCAATTGGAGAACTTCCTTTTAGCACGTCAAATAAGAGAAAGCCATTGGAAATCTTCTGAACCATGGACCTATAGGCGGTACGAAGGCACAGTTATGACCGATGAAGACATTCAGAAAGACGCTAGATTAAATGTACTTCGCGATCAAGTGGTCGCTCCCTTGTTAGCATTAGAACAGTCTTTTCAAGAGGCAGTGACGACGCGCGACTTTGCCACGGCGATCTTTACGTTTTTAGAAACGCTAGAAATCCCACAGAAGCTTCATTTGCTTGAACTAAATGCTATTTCTCGTGATCAAGCAAGGAAAAAGAAACAGCACGAGCAACTTTGGAACAAGTTACTGGGACTATTTGAGCAATTAGTAGAGGTTGGTGGAGAAGAAGAAATCAATTTAACCGACTTTGCTAGCCTGTTAAAAGCAGGGATTGAAAATTTATCGTATGCTACCGTACCACCAGCACTAGACGGTGTGCAAATCGGTGACATTAAACGGTCACGTTTTGGACTAGCTACTAACTTTAATGAGCCGATGTCCTATGGCATTCAGCATGCCTTTGTGATTGGTGTCAACGATGGGGAGCTCCCTTCTCCTCCTATAGAAAGTAGTCTGTTAACTGAAGCAGAGCGTCAGCAGTTGGTGATGCTTGGCATCGAGTTAGCACCGAGCCTAATCCAAAACGGGCAGGACGAAATCTTTAATTTCTATACGTTGCTGACCGCATCCAAATCCTTGACCTTCTCTTACGTGAGTAACGACGATCAGCACCCTTCTTACCTTTTCACCCAAATCCAAAATCTATTTTCTAAGGTAGAGGTAAAAAAAATCGAGGAAGGCGACACGTATCACCAGTTAACCACATCTCGAGCTTTGTATTCTAAAGTATTACAGCAAGCCTCATCCGAGATGGATCAAATCCATTATGAACCGATCTTCGACTATTATCAACAATACGATCCTGTCACCTATAGCTTGATGAAAAAGTCATTGGGATATACCAACCAAGTGGATACATTAGAACCTCCTGAGACTAAGGCTGTCTATGGTGAGGAAATCGAAGCCAGCGTATCGCGGGTTGAACAATTTAATAAATGTGAGTTTGCCCATTTTATAAACTATGGCTTAAAATTAAGAGAGCGGGAAGAATTCCAACTGACGGTTCCAGATATTGGGAGCCTTTACCATGAAGCTTTAAAGTATATTTCGGTGCTGGTTAAAAAGGAAGGGCGATCCTTTGCTAGTTTATCAACAAATGACTGTAGAAAACTGGCAGACGTTGGGGTTAGGGAGGTTGCCAAGCGTTATGCTTTTAAAGCCTTACACGCTAGTGTGCGAATGTCCGTTTTAAAAAACAAATTAGTGTCGGTGGTCTATCAGACGTTATTGACCCTTGCTAAACAAGGACAACGTAGCGGGTTTAAAGAGCGTGCCTTTGAGGTGTCTTTTGGGCGCAGGCCGAAAGATCAAATTAAAACAGAGCAACGTCAGCTAGGAACATTTAAGTATTCCTTACGTGGAATCATTGATCGCATCGATGTGGCACAGGTTGACGATAAGCATTATTTACGTGTACTGGATTATAAGTCCAGTAAGAAAGAGTTGGAACTTGATGCCCTCTATCATGGGTTGAGTTTACAGTTGTTAACCTATTTGGATGTGGCCATTAAAGGGGCAGATCAAATCAGTGACGTTGGTGGGGCTTTGTATTTTCATGTGCACCGACCTTATGCCATGGTTAACGAAGAAGTATTAGGAAGGGCAGACTTAGAACCAACCTTAAACACGTTGCATGCCAAGGCGCAGAAGATGACGGGGTATTTGTTGGATGATCGTGCGCTAGCGCTGGCAAGTGATACAGCGTTTGTTGCGGGAGAAACCACCAGTGACCTTGTCCCAATTACCTTTAAAAAAGACGGGAGCTTTGCGGCAAAGGGAAATCGGGTGTTAACAACCGCTGATTTCGATTTACTTAGAGATTATACCAACCATAAGATTGACTCGTCTCTTAAAAAGATGACGGCTGGAGGTCTGAAGATCAACCCGATGAAGCACAAAGGCGCGACGGGATGCGATTATTGCCAATACAAAGCCATTTGTAAATTCGAGGTGCCTTATAATAAATACAGCCGCATGGTTCAGATGAAGGCAGATGAATCGCTGATCAAAATGGAAAATCAGCTGAAATTTTGAGGCAATGGTGACTAAAATTTCAGCAATGTAATAGAATATAAGCGATTGAGTATTTATCACCCTGTCGGATTGTGATACAATACCATTTATGAGTTTTTTTACGATTGGAGTTATAGAAGAATGGCGGAATTAAATTACACAGAAGATTCAATAAAAGTACTGGAAGGATTAGAGGCTGTTCGTAAACGGCCGGGGATGTATATTGGTTCCACCGATGCACGTGGCCTACATCATCTCGTTTACGAGATCGTGGACAATGCCATTGATGAGGTACTAGCAGGGTATGGTGAAGAAATCCATGTGCTCATTAACGAAGACAATAGTATTACCGTGCGAGACTTCGGTCGTGGGATTCCGACGGGTCTACATTCTTCAGGTAAGGACACGCCTGAAGTCATCTTTACCGTGCTTCATGCAGGAGGTAAATTTGGTGAGGGTGGCTACAAAACTTCTGGAGGTCTACACGGCGTAGGTGCCTCGGTGGTCAATGCTCTATCCGACTTAGTAGAACTTGAAATTTACCGCGACAAAGTAAAATATGCTCTGACCTTTGGAAACGGCGGAGAGGTGATCAGTCCGCTAAAAGAAGTGGGAAAAACCCGTGAAACCGGAACGAAAGTCACCTTTAAGCCAAGTGCCGAGGTGTTTTCCTCAACGGTTTATTCTTTTGCGACCTTGAGAGAACGACTACGTGAGTCGGCCTTTTTAACGAAAGGATTGAAAATTAGATTAACAGATGCTCGTAACGACGAAGAAGAGATCTTTCATTTTGAAGAAGGATTAAAAGCCTTTATCGATTTCCTCAACGAAGGGAAAACCACGCTACACGATGTGGTCTATTTCAATGGTCAAAGCCATGAAATTGAAGTTAACTTTGCCTTTGCTTATACGTCTAGCTATTCCGAAAACATTCTTTCTTTTGTCAACAACGTCCGAACACGAGACGGTGGAACCCATGAAACGGGGGCTAAAACCGTTATTACCCGTATTTTTAATGAATTTGCCCGTAAGACGGCCATGATCAAAGAAAAGGACAAGAATTTAGAAGGGGTCGACATCCGCGAAGGACTGTCTGCCATTATTTCCATCCTTGTGCCGGAGCATTTGTTACAATTTGAAAGTCAAACGAAATCAAAACTAGGAACGCCTGATGCACGTAGTGCAGTAGATCATGTACTTGCTGAAAAACTAAGCTTCTTCTTTGAGGAAAACCGTGCCTTAGCAACGGACCTCGTCAAAAAAGCAGTGAAGGCCTCCCAAGCAAGAGAAGCGGCGAGAAAAGCCCGCGAAGATGCTCGGAATGGAAAAAAAGGCAAGAAAAAAGAGACCAACCTATCTGGAAAGTTGACACCAGCTCAAACGAAGAATCCAAAAAAGAACGAACTGTTTCTCGTGGAGGGGGATTCGGCAGGAGGTTCGGCAAAACTTGGCCGTGACCGTAAGTATCAAGCCATTCTTCCATTAAGAGGTAAAGTCATTAACACAGAGAAAGCTAAAATCGATGACATCTTTAAAAACGAAGAAATTAACACGATGATTCATACCATTGGTGCTGGATTTGGCCTTGACTTCGATCCAGACGATGTGAATTATGATAAAGTCATCATTATGACCGATGCCGATACCGATGGGGCACACATTCAAGTGTTACTCCTAACCTTTTTCTTTAGATACATGCGCGAGCTAGTAGAAGCAGGAAAAGTTTACATTGCCTTACCACCTTTATATAAAGTGTCAAAAGGTCAAGGAAAAAAAGCTCAAATTGAATACGCATGGACCGACGAAGAGTTGACTAATGTCTTTACACGTGTAAAGAAACCTTATATGATTCAACGTTACAAAGGGCTTGGCGAGATGAACGCCGACCAATTATGGGACACCACCATGAACCCTGAGACACGAACGCTCATTCAGGTGACCATTGAAGATGCGGCCGATGCCGATCACCGAGTAACCACCTTGATGGGGGATAAAGTGGAGCCACGCCGTGACTGGATTGAGCAAAACGTTGACTTTACCATGGAAGACGATTACGAGATTTAGGAGTTAAACCACATGAACGAAAACATTCAAAAAATGAAACTAGAAGATATTATGGGCGAGCGTTTTGGACGCTATTCCAAGTACATCATCCAAGAACGTGCCCTTCCTGATGCCCGGGATGGACTGAAGCCAGTGCAGCGTCGTATTTTATACGCCATGTACAAAGGTGGCAATCTACCTGATAAAGGATACCGTAAGTCTGCTAAATCCGTGGGAGACATCATGGGGAACTATCACCCACATGGAGATTCCTCCATTTACGAAGCCATGGTACGGATGAGCCAAGATTGGAAGTTTAAAGAGCCTTTGATTGATATGCACGGTAACAACGGTAGTATTGATGGGGATCCGGCAGCTGCTATGCGTTATACGGAGGCGCGTTTATCGGTCTTATCATCGGAATTGCTTAAAGACATGGATAAAGATCTCGTGGAGCACATTCCTAACTTTGATGATACCATGAAAGAACCAACGGTATTGCCAGCCTTTTTTCCGAACCTGCTTGTCAATGGAGCAACTGGGATTTCGGCTGGTTATGCCACGGACATTCCACCTCACAATTTAGGTGAGGTCATTGATGCGGTCATTTATGCCATGAATCATCCGAAGTATGAGCTGTCGGATCTTTTGAAGTACATAAAAGGACCTGACTTCCCCACGTCGGCCATCATTCAAGGAAAGGATGAGATCGAGAAAGCGTACCGTACAGGAAAAGGCCGCGTGATCGTTCGTTCTAAAACAGAAATCGAAAAAATGAACGGTGGACGCTATCAAATTGTGGTGAGTGAGATTCCTTACGAAGTGAATAAAGGGAATTTGGTTAAGAAAATCGACGACCTTCGGATTGAGAAAAAGGCACCTGGTATTGCAGAAGTACGCGATGAAACGGACCGCAACGAATTACGCATTGTGATCGAACTTAAAAAAGATGCCAATGCAGAGACGGTGTTAAAGTATCTATTAAAACAAACCGAATTACAAACCTCCTATAACATCAACATGGTGGCTATTTATAATAAGCGACCGGTTTTGATGAGTTTACCCATGCTAATTGATGCCTACATTGCCCACCAAAAAGACGTGGTGACCAATCGAACGAATTTTGACCTGGCTCGTGCGAAAAAGCGCCAACACATTGTCGCTGGACTTATCAAAATGGTTTCCGTTATTGATGAGGTAGTGGAAATCATCCGAAAATCGGAAGACAAAGTTGACTCTAAGAAAAATCTAGTTGCTAAATTTGGCTTTAGTGAAGAACAAGTCGAGGCCATTGTGACGTTGCAACTTTATCGCTTATCCAACACGGACATTACGGCTTTGCAGGAAGAAGATGCTGCTTTGACAAAGTTGATCGCTGAGCTCGTAGCCATTCTAGGTAGTGAGAAATTATTAATCTATCAGATAGAGAGTGAATTAACTGCGCTTAAGAAGAAATTTAAAACCCCACGACAAACTATTATTGAGGCCGAGATTGAGGACATCAAACTCGATGATACAGAGCTGATTCAAAAAGAAGACGTGATGATTGCCATCACAAAAGATGGCTACGTGAAGCGGACAAGTATCCGCTCTTATGTAGCAGCTAAAACGAGCGTTCCAACCATGAAAGAAGGGGATTATTTAGTTGAAAAATTTCAATCCAATACTTTGAATAAATTGATTGCCTTTACGGATTCAGGGCATTATATTTTAATTCCAATTCACAAGCTGCCCGACATCAAATGGAAAGAGATGGGGGCCCATTTATCTAGTTTGGTTAATGTGGATTCGACGGATAAAATTGTTGCAGCTTTTGTTGTGGATAATTTCAATGCAGCAGTTGACCTGATTACGGCATCTAAAGATGGCATGATCAAACGAACGGTATTAAGTGATTTCGAAGTGACCCGTTTTACGAAAAAACTGGTTGCGATGAATTTAATGGAAGGGGATGTACTTATCGACGTCATTCGAAGTGAGCATGCAATGAACGAAGAAGAGATCATCGTGCTAACTGAAAAAGGAATGGTATTAAAGTATCAAAAATTGGAGGTTCCAACAGCTGGCACTAAAGCTAAAGGTGTGAAATCCATTGGATTAAATGTTGGAGATGTCGTGGTTAAAACATTAATTGCCATGCCTCATACTGAAGTACACATTACGCTTGATAATGAGAAGCTAAAAAAGTTAAAGAAAGATGCTATTGAAAGATCAAAACGTGCGCGAAAAGGGAAGGCTTTTTTACCAAAAACCCGAATAGCGGTCGATGCTTACCTTATTGGGTCTGTCTTCGATGAGCCAGACCTTGATGAAGACGATGCGGGACAGCTAAGTCTCGGGATTTAGGAAGAGGTAATCGCTCTGTACAGGGACGCCTATTTTTGGTATGATAAAGAGCAGTGATAAAGGTGGTGAAAAACAAAATGAAACGTAAAAGTCAAGGCATTAATCGAACAGGGCGTACAACATTACTCATTATTACCATCGTTTTTTTCATTTTGTTTGCAGCCACTGCTGGTAGCTTTGCGGCCATTGCTATCAGCGGAACAAGCAGAGGAGTTAATTTGTATGAGCTAGCCTTGCAACATTATTTGGATACAGGACGCATACAAGGTCGTAGGGGAACCATTTCAGATCGCAATGGAAACCCAATTGCTACGCAAATGCCTTCCTACACACTGTTTGCTAACTTAAACCCTAATCACGGTTCCATTGTTGAAGACATCGAGTACACAGCGGAGCGTCTATCTGAGGTGATTGATTTAAATGCGGAGCAAATTGCTGCCTTCCTTTCACCTGAAGAAGGGGTTTCCCAAGTGGAGTTTGGACCTGCCGGTCGGCGGCTTTTATTTACTGAACGGGAGCAAATTAATGCTCTTGAACTACCTGGTTTAAACTTTCGTGAGGAACCGATACGTTTCTATCCAAACGGTGTGTTTGCGTCACATTCCATCGGTTATGCAGTGACAACACCGGAGGGGATTGTTGGGCACATGGGGATTGAGGCAGACTTTAATCAAAAATTATCAGGTACAGACGGTGTGTACCACTTTTTACGAGATCGCTATGGCTTTATTCAACCGAACCAGCAACGCATGTACATTCAGGAGCCTCTTGACGGTTTCGATGTGACGTTGACCATTGATTCCGGCATCCAAATTTTCCTGGAAAGTGCCATTGAGGATGTTTTAAGCGATGCCAATATTAATAACGTTGTAGCCGTTGTGATGGATGTTAGAACCGGTGCCATCTTGGCAGCAGCTTCTAGACCGACTTTCGATCCGAATGTAAGAGAAATCGAGGATTTCCAAAATGCCATCATGACTTCTTTCGAACCTGGATCAACCTTCAAAACGTTCACTTATGCTGCTGCTATTGAAGAAGGGCGGTATGTGGGAAATCAAACCTTTAGATCAGGGAGAAGAAATGTCTATGGGATTACCATCAACGATTTTGATCCGGATCCAAGAACGTTGACTTTTGATCAAGGCTTTTATATTTCAGCTAATTCAGCTACCATTGATATTTTAAGGTATTGGGTAGATCATGTCACTTGGATGGGTTATTTAGAAGCGTTTGGTTTTGGGTCGACGACTGACTTTCAATTATCTGGTGAAGGAGCAGGGTTGCTTCCTTCTACTGATAGCCCAGTTAACCTTTACATGTCAAGTTTTGGACAAGGGATTTCGGTGACCCCACTGCAACTTTTACAAGCAACCAGCGCCATTACTAACGATGGTGCCATGGTGAGACCCCACATTGTATCTGAAATTTACGATCCAAACACAAGGGAAATTATTTATCAAGCGGAACCCGTTGTTACTGGCAATCCGATTTCGCCTGAGACAGCACGACAAATGCGTGATTTAATGGCTGGTGTGGTAGAAGATCAAGAAATTGGAACTGGTCGTAGACATTATGTACTAGAAGACGTGCGTAGTGGAGGGAAAACCGGGACGGCTCAGGTGGCTGATGTAGACGGTGGAGGGTATCTACCTGGGGTTTATGTTTATAACTACATTGGTTTTGCCCCACTGGAAGACCCTGAAATTATGATGTTTATTGCTATTGAAATGGAAGGGGGACGTTACCAAACTGGGCATCCTTACGCCGGAGAAATTTATCGCTTTGTTATGAACAATAGCTTACGCTACCTTGGTCTAATACCTGGATCTCAAGCAGAACCTAATGCCACGTTGCCACAATTTGAACGCGTAGCGGTTCCGAACCTTGCCAACCTTTCAATTGCTGATGCACTAGCTTATATCGAAGCGGCTGGTTTAACTCCCGTTGTTATTGGAAATGGAGAGCGTGTGTTTAGGCAATCGCCTTTTCCTGAATCTTATGCTTTAGTTGATGGCAAAGTATTTATTCAAACAGAGATGGAAGACCGCTTGCCTGATTTTACTGGTTGGAATCGTTCGGAGGTTAATCAATACGAGTTTTTAATGGAAATTAGCATTGAATTCCAAGGTGATGGTGGCATTGCAGTTGATCAATCTATCGCCCCAGGAGAAAGAGTACGGCCAGGTGCTACGTTAGTTATTACGTTAGAATAGTCACTGGAGGACGCGATGAAAAGAATTAATCAGTTTAAAGTATTTTTAATTGTTAGTGGTGTTGTGGCTCTTTTAGCGACTATTTTTTTTACCATGGGCAATGACTCTAACAACGTCATTGTTAGAACGATGAATGACGGTGTCTCTCTTGTACAAAGAGGCGTTGTAAATGTGGCACATCGTATCGGTAATATGGGACAACCCGTCATTCGTTTATTTGACACCTTTGAGGAAAATCAAACCCTTCGGTCACAAATGTATAACTACGAGGCTTTAAATGTTCAAACTAACAATTATCGTGAAGAACGTGATGCTTTGTTGATGATGTTAGAAATCGAAGCTACGTTAAGCGACTTTGAGACGGTAAATGCGGTGAACATTGGTCGTAATATGTATAATTGGGATGAGTTCATTATGATTAATCGCGGCTCGCAACATGGCCTTGAAGATGGAATGGCTGTGCTTTCTTTTGAAGGTTATCTAGTAGGAAGGATAACGGAAGTTAGTCCTTTTTCTGCACGCGTTCACTTACATAACGTTGGTAACACGAGGATGGGTGCTGATGTCATGCTTCAAGGGGATTCTGAATCTAGAGGTACGTTAGAAGGATACGATCCAGCTTTGGGAGAAATCATTGTCACACAAGTGGACCGTAACGTTGAGGTGGAAATAGGGGATCGCGTGATTACAACGGGTCATGGTGGGATCTATCCTAGAGGGTTGCTCGTTGGACATGTCAGCCGTTATGAAGTTAGCAGCGATGGATTGACTCAAACCCTTTTTCTAACCAACGATGTGAATTACAACGATTTAAGCTTCGTTTTTGTCATTAAACGCACGTTGTCGGAGTCAGGCTTATGATCAAAATTATTTTAACGTTCATTGCATTGTTTTCTCTCGATAATCTTTTACTTATTTTCTTGCCCCTTCAGCCGTTGGCTGGTCAATATGTCGTTGTTCCTAACGTTTTTTTGATTGGGCTTTGCCTGTTTTGCTTTTTTGATCAAAAGAACACAGCCTTAATTTTAGCTGTCATTTTTGGTCTGGTTTATGATATTTATGGGACCAATTTAATCGGAATTCATGTGACGTTATTTCCTGCGATTGTGATCGTTCTTAAAACATACGTCGTACCGATTGTTCCAATCAACTTTATTTCTATTGGTTCGGTGAGCGCTGCTTGTATTGTCATCAAGGAATTAGTGGTTTATCTCTTGTTTGCGACGTTTACCTATCAAATGATGGGATTACTCACTTTTATTCAATATCGTCTATTTACGACTCTTTTCTTTAACTTTTTCATCTTACTCATCGTCTATTTGCCGCTAATAAAACTGTTCAAAACTTACAGAGAAAAATCTTAGGTGGTGCTAGTTGTGCTTCCCAAAGCATAAACTTTAACATGAAACCATTAATGACCGTTGATTTTTCTTTTTATTTTGTTTTTTGTTTAGCTTTATTTTCACGTAATCTAGATGTTTATCTAACTTACTTGATTGCGATTTTAATTCATGAATGCGGCCATTTGCTTGTGGCTAGTCTTTATAAATGGGAGGTTGAATCTTTTAAATTAACTGCGTTAGGAGGTTTTTTAACTTTTAGAAACGATTTGGCACGACCGCCTTTACAAAGCATGGTGGTTGCTTTAGGTGGCATTTTGTTCAACGGCATGCTCATCGTCGTCTTAAAAATGTTAGATGGACCACCTGCCTTGATTTACACCCAATTTGCGATCATTGTATTTAATTTATTACCTGTCACGCCTTTGGATGGGAGTAAGGTGTTCCACAGTTTACTAAGGTTGCTGTTTGATTATCGATACACTTTGAGGGTTTTAAAAGCAACCAATTTCATTTTCCTCGTTCTTTTTACAGGGATCATTATTGCTCTTAGGCTACACTCCTATGTGGTAGTTGCTGTTGTACTAGCGGTTTATGTGGGTAAATTCAGTGCCGCACACCCTTATTTGTATGAAAGGTATTTAATCCAAAGCCATCAAAAATAGCTGTCACAGCCTTTGTGAGAGCTATTTCTTTTTGGTGCCGTGTAGGTTATAATGTAAGTATTAGTAACCGATAACAATGTTGCAAAGAGAGGGTGTTGAAAATGAAAATTCTTTTATTAAATGGAAGTCCCCATGAAAAAGGTTGTACGTATACAGGGTTAATAGAAATGGCAGGTGAGTTCCATAAGCACGGGATCGAAACAGAAATTGTTCAAATGGGTCAAAAAGCCATTTCGGGTTGCCTTGCTTGTCGAGGTTGTGCTAAAACGAAACGCTGTGTCATTAAGGACGGTGTGGTTAACGATTTCTTAGATAAGGTCGAAGCGGCAGATGGGATTGTTTTTGGGACGCCGGTTCACTTTGCTGGAATAGCTGGAAGTTTGAAATCTTTTATGGATCGAACGTTTTACGCAGGGGCTTCCACCTTTAGAGGCAAGCCAGGTGCCATGATTGCCAGTTGTCGCCGTGGTGGTGCAACTGCAACACTTGACGGGTTAGTTAAATACCTTTCTTACGCTGAAATGCCAATCGCTTCAGGAAGGTATTGGAACATGATTCATGGGAACACACCAGAAGAAGTAAGGCAAGACGAAGAGGGGATGGAAAACTTACGTTTTCTTAGCCAAAACATGACGTGGCTACTTAAATGTATTGAAGCTGGAAAAAAGACCGGGGTAGAAATGCCAGCCTATGCTAGGAAAACATGGACAAACTTTATTAGATAACAGCTATAAAATTGATTTGGAGATGAACGTCACATGAAACACGTAAATATTATTGGAGCAGGGCTTGCTGGTAGTGAAGCGGCCTATCAACTGGTGAAACGGGGAATGAAGGTTCGTTTGTACGAGATGCGACCAACCAAAGAAACCGGCGCTCATGAATCCAGCGACTTTGCTGAATTGGTTTGCTCCAATTCGTTAAGAGCAGATGGTTTAGGAAATGCAGTTGGCGTGTTGAAAGAAGAGATGCGCGTTCTAGACTCTCTCATTATGAAAGCCGCTGATGCCACTCGCGTACCAGCTGGCGGGGCGCTCGCTGTGGACCGTGAGAAATTTTCAGCCTATATCACCGATTACCTATCCAATCACGAGCACGTGGAAGTTATTCGCGAGGAAATAAGGTTAATTCCTGAAGATCCGACCATTATCGCTAGTGGTCCTTTGACAAGTGAAGCGTTAAGCGAAGAAATCAAAACGTTAACGGGACAAGAATTTTTCTACTTTTACGATGCGCCAGCACCGATCATCGAAAAAGACTCCATCGATTTTAACAAGGTCTATTTAAAATCGCGCTACGACAAAGGAGAGGCAGCTTATCTCAATTGTCCGATGAGCGAAGAGGAGTTTAATGCGTGGTACCACGAACTCATTAACGCTGAAACGACGCCATTAAAAGAGTTCGAGAAAGAAATCTTCTTTGAAGGGTGCATGCCCATCGAAGTCATGGCGGGGCGAGGTATTCAAACCGTCTTATTCGGTCCGATGAAGCCCGTGGGATTAGAAGATCCGAAGACAGGAAAAACGCCTCACGCCGTTGTTCAATTACGACAAGACAACACTGCGGCTTCTCTTTATAACTTAGTTGGTTTCCAAACCAATTTAAAATGGCCAGAACAAAAGCGAATCATTCAATTGATTCCAGGTTTAGAGAAGGCGGAGATCGTCCGGTACGGCGTCATGCATCGTAATTCCTTTATTAATTCGCCAACTTTTTTAAACCCGACCTATCAAACGAGAGGGCGTGAAGACTTATTTTTTGCTGGACAACTCACAGGAGTTGAAGGGTACATGGAATCAGCCTCTTCCGGGATGGTCGCTGGCATTAATATGGCAAAGTATCTGTTAGGGGAAGAGCTAATCGAATTTCCTAATACGACCGCTATCGGGGCACTCCCGCAATACATTACACAAGCCAGTGCAAAAGATTTTCAACCGATGAATGTGAACTTTGGCCTGTTTGCTGAGCACGAACGGCGTATGAAAAAGAAAGAGAAAAAAGAAGCCCATGCTGTACGTGCAATGGAAGTGATTAAAACGTATAAAGATTTGATTTAGTATCCCTAGAAATAGCTGTTTGGGATATTTAAATATCCAAACCTGGCCATTTACTACGTTAAATGGATATTTTGGAACATCAAGAGGTAAGGATTTGATTTAAATGGACTTGCTAAAACAGTACTTACATTATCTGACCTATGAAAAACGCTACTCGGAACACACCATCTTAAATTACGAGATCGATCTAAAAGGATGGGTGGCCTTTTTACTGTCCAAAAATACGTTGTTAATTGACGCCACCTACCGAGACGTTCGCCTCTATTTACAGGCCTGTCACGAGCAGAAATTGTCTCGCAATTCTGTTTCTCGCAAGTTGTCGGCCATCAAAATGTTTTATAAGTTTCTAATTACCGAAGGTCACATAAAAAGCAATCCAATTACCTTGGTTAAGCAAAGTAAAGTGATTCAACCTCTCCCTAAGTTTTTATACGAACAAGAGATGACGGTCTTATTTGAGGCGATTGATACAAATACCACCCTTGGTATTCGCAATTACGCCATATTGGAGCTGTTATATGCAACGGGGATGCGTGTGTCTGAGTTGTGTGACTTAAAGTTATCTAATTTTGACTTTAATAACCAGCTGTTGCTCGTTCACGGGAAAGGGGATAAAGATCGAATGGTTCCGTTAGGAGAATTTGTTACCCGTGCGGTTAAGGACTATTTAGAACATCCACGATCTGAACTTTTAAAGAAGTCTAAGATAACAACCGATGCCGTCTTTCTCAATAACAAAGGAACGGCTTTAACGCCTCGCGGTATTCGTGATGTTTTAACCCGGTTAACTCAGGCAACTTCTGAGAACATCAAATTAGCACCTCATATGATTCGCCACACCTTTGCGACTCATTTGTTAGATAATGGGGCAGATTTAAGGTCGGTTCAAGAGTTGCTTGGACACGTTAATTTATCTAGCACTGGGATTTACACCCACGTATCAAAAGAACGGTTAAAGTCGGTTTATTTAGATACACATCCCCGTGCGAAAAGGCAATAAGTTGATTTTTGAAGAAAATCATTGCGGTTGCCAACGCGTGTGCTTCTTCGTGGAGAATGAGCGATTAGAAGTCACTACGTATGAATTACCTTATAGGAGGTTAAAATATGAACCGTGTACGTTTGCGGGAATTGGGCATCAACATTGGAAAATATAAAACAGGAACTTACAACGCCATTACCGATGTACCAGATGTTAAAGTAGGTCATGTTACACTGAATGAGACAAAGAATGAGGCTTCCGAAATTCGGACAGGCGTAACCGCCATTCTGCCCCACGGGGGCAATCTCTTTAAAGAAAAGGTCTTTGCTAGCACGTATGTGATTAATGGTTTTGGAAAAACCGTCGGAACCATTCAAGTGGAAGAACTTGGTGTGATCGAAAGTCCCGTTTTGTTAACCAATACCTTGTCGGTGTCATCAGTTCTTGAAGGGACGATTCGCTATTTACTGGATCAAAACCCTGAAATTGGTGATACGGCCGGAACGGTTAATGTGGTTGTTGGTGAATGTAACGATGGGTATCTCAATGATATTCGTGGCCTGCACATCAAACCAGACCATGCCATCGAAGCCATTCAAAAAGCTACCTCGGGACCAATTGAAGAAGGGTGCGTCGGAGCAGGAACTGGGATGTCATGCTTAGGTTATAAAGGGGGAATTGGAACGAGTTCACGTGTGACCACTTTTAATGGGGAAGGTTATACGGTTGGCGCTTTAGTGTTAAGTAATTATGGAAAAGTGGAACATTTACCCTTTTCGACTAATAGGTTAATAGATGAAGAGGAATTGCCAGACGGATCAATTATGATTTTGCTTGCAACGAATGCTCCATTGAATGAACGACAGTTAAAACGGTTATCAAAGCGCGCTTCTTTTGGACTTTCCAGGACGGGTTCACATGCCGAACACGGAAGTGGTGATATTGTCATTGCCTTTTCTACCGCTTATCGGATCCCTCATGAACCGAAAGAAGAAGCGACCACGCTACCGTTTCACTTCTTAAAAGAAGATGGTCCTTTTATTTCAGAATTGTTTGAAATGACGGTGGATGCTGTGGAAGAAGCCATCTGGAATTCGTTATGCATGGCAACGACAACGGTCGGTCATCAAGGAAGGAGTCGTGAAGCGATTCCTTACAAAACATTTAATCAGTTAAAAAGTTAATTTTTAGTTTATAGTTTAACTGTAAAATGAAGGCAACTTTAGGAGGTGTTAGATGTGGAAAGTATCATAAGCTTCTTATTTGGTTCACCGACGCACATTTGGTTTTGGATTATCCTTGTTCTCGTTATCATTGAAATCGAAACCTTTAACTTGGTTACTGTGTGGTTTGTTTTCGGTGCCTTAGCAGCACTTATAACGTCTCTTGCAACTGGTGACGTTTTAATTCAGATGATTGTTTTTCTTGCGGTGTCGTTTGTCCTGATGTTTGGATTACGAAACTATGCGGTTAAACGATTTAAAAACGCTAGTGGTCGTAAAAACAACATCGCAGAACTAATCGAGCTTCCAAACATCGTTTTAACTGAAATCGGTGAAGACGGGTATGGGGAATTAAAGTTACAAGGTAAAATTTGGCGCTTTCGCTCGGAAAGTAATGCCAATTATACCAAAGGGGATCAACCTGAGATTCTAAGAATCGAAGGAAATACAATCATTGTTGAATAGGAGAGGATTAGGATGGAATTTTTACACGGAATTGGAATTTTAGTAGCTATTATCATTGTATTTTTAATTATTTATGCCGCGACATGTATTCGCATTGTTTCACAAGCAAAGGCGTATGTACTAGAACGATTTGGTAAGCATCACCGAACGTGGCATGCAGGTTTTCATTTGAAAGCTCCGTTTATTGATCGTGTGGTACAGGTGGTTAACTTACGTGAGCAAGTGCTTGACTTTAAGCCACAAGCGGTTATTACAAAAGATAACGTAAAAATGGGTGTGGATTCAGCAGTCTTTTTCCAGATTACGGACCCTTATGCCTTTACTTATGGAATTCAAAATCCATTCCTAGCCATTGAAAACTTAACATCAACGGCACTCCGTAACATCTTTGGTGAAATGGAGCTAGATGAGTCTTTAACATCGCGTGATTTAATTAATACAAAGCTTCGTGCGGTGTTAGATGAGGCAACAGATCCATGGGGAATTAAAGTTAACCGCGTGGAGCTAAAGAGCATTGTACCACCAAATAACATTCAAGAAGCGATGGAGAAGCAAATGCGTGCGGAACGTGAGCGTCGTGCTGTGTTACTTGAGGCTGAAGGTGAGAAAGCATCTGCCGTCCTGCGCGCCGAAGGTTTGAAAAAGTCTCGTGTACTTGAAGCAGAAGCCGATAAAGAAGCGGCGATTTTAGCCGCAGAGGCAGAAAAAGAAGCGCGCATTCGTCGTGCAGAAGGGGAAGCAGAAGCCATCCTTAAAGTACAAGACGCAACCGCAGAAGGTTTACGCCTATTAAATGCAGCTCACCCAACGAAAGAAGTGTTAACTATTAAATCACTTGAGGCGTTGGCACAAGTGGCTGACGGACAAGCAACGAAGCTAATTATTCCTTCTGAATTGCAAAGTTTAGCTTCAATGACCGCTGCCTTTACAGAAACAATGAACACCGTAAAAGAAAACTAACGAATCCATAGGAAAAGGCTCGCATCCGTCGAGCCTTTCTTGGTAATAAGGAGGTGAATTGGTAAATAGACAAAACAGGTCGAGGAAATAGCGAGCGAAGAGTCACAGCTTACATGAGGTAAGTGAGGACGATGAGTGAAGTTATTGACGAAGAGATGTGAAGTATATTTATCAAAGGATATGTTAGGAAGACGTAGAAGAGGCGGTATGAGCCTAGGGAGAGTAGCGAAAAAAGCGGCAGTCGCAACGGTCGTTAGCCGGGCGGTTAATCATGCCATGGATAATCGGGCAAATCGCAGTTTAAATAGTCATACCAACAGAGAGCAGGGAATGCAACAAGGTTTTGACCCACAATCATTGACTAACCATTGCCCAAGTTGCAACGCAGCAAATTTAGAACACGCTAAGTTCTGCTTGAATTGTGGAGCGGGATTAACCGAATCGATACAACCAGAACAACAAACCTCGGCACCAACTAATTGTGATGGATGTAAAGCTGATTTGACCGGTATTGATGGGAATTTTTGTCCGTTTTGCCGTCGTGAGATTTAATAAAAAGCACAATTTTATTAAAAATTGTGCTTTTTTCTAACTTAGAAAACCATACTAATAGGGAAAAGACGTTTATATTGACAATTGCAAAGCAACTTGATACGTTAAACCTATATCCAAGATGGATTTAGGTTTAGGTCGCATGACATAAACCTTTCAAAGGAGAAAAATACTTATGAATAAAGACGATTTAAAAGAAAAATTAAGCCCTTTAAGTTATTATGTCACCCAAGAGAATGGAACGGAACGCCCCTTTGTCAATGCCTTTGATGCCCATTTTGAAGAGGGCCTTTATGTGGACATCGTCAGTGGTGAACCCCTTTTTACAAGTAAAGAAAAATACAACAGTGGCTGTGGATGGCCTGCTTTTACGAAACCCGTTGAGAAAGACTCTGTGGGCTATAAGCGTGATCAGACCCTCAATATGGAGCGAACGGAAGTACGAAGCAGTGTGGCAGATAGTCATTTAGGACATGTTTTTCCCGATGGGCCTGAAGAAAGCGGAGGTTTACGCTACTGCATCAACTCTGCTGCTCTGCGTTTTATACCAACTAACCAGCTGGAAGCTGAAGGGTACGAAGCGTATTTACATTTATTTAAAAGCACAAGCTGAAAAAAGTTTGTGCTTTTCTCGTATCAACCACGCTACATTGCGAAGTCAACATGCAAGATTTTGAGGGGTCAGTCAAAATAAACAGTATAAAAGAGTTGAATAGCAGTTAAGCGAATATCTAACCCTCGGACATTTGACCTAGCACCAACTAAGGTATCACCAGATGCCAGAAACACCATGGGTGCTTCTCCTGCAATCATTTCCTGTACTTCGTGATACGCCATTCTTCGTACTTCTGGATCAAAGCTGGTTCGTCCGATGTCGAGGAGCTCGTCTACTTGCGGATGAGAGAAGAAAGTACGGTTACCTGGACCACCGCGACTAGTAGAATGGAACAACGGATATAGGCCGTAATCGGCATCGCCTGTTCCTGCGGTCCATGCTAAGACGAACAGATCGTAATTTCCTGCTTCGGTTTCTTCAAGGAAGATGGCAGTTTCCACTTGTGTAATATGAACAGTAATGCCTACTTCGGCTAAGTAGGATTGAGCGGCTAATGCCCATTCCCCGCGGTCTGGAAATTCATTAACAACCAAGGTTAGTTCTAAGCCGTCTTCGTAACCAGCTTCTGCTAATAATTGGCGAGCACGCTCCGGATTAAAAGGAAAGCCTTCTAAATCGGTTCTAGCACCAGGGATAATGGTAGAAAGGGGAGCGGTGATGGGATTGCCAAGGCCGTAAAATAAGGTTTCATGAATTTCTTCTACGTTAATGGCGTAATTGATGGCTTGACGAACACGCAAATCGGAAATTCGCTCGGTGTTCATACCGATGTAAAACATTTGCTGGTTTTCTCGTCGATGTAAGACAAGCTGAGGATTGTCCTCGACTCGAGAAGCGTCACTACGACTAATGTTGGCGATGTCGATGGCCCCAGATTCCAGTTCGATCAGTCGTGCGGATAAATCAACAATAAAACGAATGACTAAATAGTCAAAAGCTGGCTGATCACCATGAAAATCTTCAAATGCTTCGAATTCAATCCGCTCCCCATGAACTCGATTGGTCACCACGAAGGGTCCTGTACCAATTGGCTCTTCATCAAAATCGACCCCCGCTTCATAAGCAGCTAAGCTTAAAATAGAACCTCCAGGATGGGTCAAGTTGTTAAGGAGGGGAGCAAAAGGTTCACGCGTTCCAATCCGAACGGTATACGTATCGATGACTTCGATGTTATCTGGATCAAAGACGCCCATAAAAGCGGAAACGACTGGGCTGTTTGCTCCACGACGAATGGAGAAGGCCACATCTTCAGCGGTCATCTCCTCGCCATTGTGAAATCTGACACCTTCTTTTAGGTGAAAAATGTAAGAATAGTCATCGTATCGTTCCCACGATTCGGCCAATACCCCAACGATGTTTCCATCTAAATCTAACCGTACTAACGGTTCATATACTTGAACAAGGACTTGGATGGAATTTCCCACGTTGGAAGCATGAGGATCCATAGAAACGACATCTCCTTCAAAACCAACGGTTAACGTTCGTGACTCAGAATCTGCTACTTCCTGTCCATTACAACCTCCTAAAAATAAACCAATAGCAAAGAACAAAATAGTCACCTTTATTTTCTTCAACTTTTTCATCACACAACCTCCTCGAATTTTAAAGTAACAAAAAAGACGCCAGTTAAACCAAGCTACTTGGTCCAACAGGCGTCTTTGATCTTACTCGTCTTACCTAATTAACGTTTGCGGTACGACGAAAAGACAGAGCCGGGAAGAACCAAGCGCTGCAAAACCAAAACCACCAAAAGTTAACTGCTGATGACACGTAAGATGTAATTTGCACTAACCGATCCAAATCGACCCTCTCCTTTTCTAGCGTTAAAAAGTATTGTTGCATAATTTATCAGAAGAAAGCCTCCGTGTCAAGGGGGTTTCCTAAAAAAATCACTTTTCGGCTTTATTTATTAAATAAAACAACGGATAAATATTCCAAATTTTCTTTTCCAGCGTTTTTAATGGCATGGGTTTCACCGTCGCGACAAATGTGACAATCTCCAGCTTCTAATAATACCTCCTCGTTGTTATCTAAAACGAGGGCTTGACCATTTAAAATATAGATGGCTTCCATTTCACCTTCGTGGATGTGGGCTTTGTAGAGGTTGTCTCGAGGAATGATCACTTTAGTAAAACGTCTGCCTAAGCCATTAACGTCTTGTTCATTAAAAAAGTCATAGGTTGCAATCTCGGCAATTTCACCTCTAAAAATGGGAACGGTTTGTTTTTGAATGTCTACATTTTTTCTAATCATATTTTTAGCCTCCTTAGTTTTTCGCAAATTTTGTGAATATTATATCATATTCTAGATTATAGCATTAATTGACTTTTTTTCACATACAAAGAAAATGATGAAAGCGCATGTAAAAATGGTCAACTTAAAAAGGTGAATCAGAAGTTAGCTTTTCGTAAAAAATAGGGGTAGGAATTTTACTGCTTTAGAGGGTGGTCGAACGCTTAGCTAATCATTGCATTCACTTACTTCAATAGGGTGGAAAAAAATGTCGATTTCTGCTATAATCAAAGGAATTATTCTAAAAAAATTGCATGAAAATTAAGCTTAAAAAAATTGCTGAATCGTGGACTATGGAGTGAGAAATAAATGTCAAAATTGTCAGAAGCACAAAAAGAAATACTAACCATTGAATATTTCTATCCAAACACAAGTGCCACAACCGTCGGGGTCTATTTGAACGTAGGGAAAAGAGATCCAAAATACGTTGAGGATATCGTTACGAAATTTATGGACACCCATGAAACGTTCAAATTAAAATTGAGAAAAAAAGGGGAGGAGGTCAAACGTTATTACGTTCAACAGGCAGCTCCTCTTTTGATTGAGCGTGGTACTGAAGAAGAAATTAAAGGATCCTTTGCCGAAAAATCAGGTCAAAGTTTTTTTGTTTGGGATGACTATTTATATGAAATGGGCATTCACATTGCTGATAACGGTGACGTGTATACGTCCTTTTTTGGACATCATATCATTGTAGATGGTATTGGTATGCACTTATACGTTAAAGGAATTTATGATCTTTTATCGACAGGAGAGTGCAGTCAACCACTTTTGACGCTGGGTCAATGTGTGGAAGAAGAGATAGAATACGATGCGAGCTTAAGAAGCGATAGAAGCAGACAATTTTGGCAAGATAAAATCAAAGATTACGATGGTGCTGCACTAGCAGGTATGCGCAAGATCGACTCAACTCAGCTTCAAACGAGTAATTATAGCACCTCATTAAGTGATGCTTTGACAAGCGAATTAAATGTGTATTGCGATGAAAATGACGTAACATTAACCCAATTAATTAGTGGTGCTGTACTCCTCTATAAAGCAAAAATGACCAACAACCCGTCTGTCGCTATCAATGCGACACTTCACGGGCGTAGCAATCGAAAGAAAAGAGGGATTCTTTCTACCTTTGCGAGAGCTTTACCTTTAGTTGTTAACTTGGATGATGATTTAAGTGTTTTAGACTATTTAGATCTCATTAAATCAGAAATGTCGGGTTTGATGCGAAATTATAAAATCTCCCATTACGACTTAGTTAATATCACAAAAAACGTTTCCGGCTTAGACGATCTATCGGTGTCGGTTCAGCTGAACGAAAACTTTAAAGAAAACTACTACCCAACCTTAATGGAAGGCGCTTGGATGATGCCAAAAGAAACCATGCGCCCTTTAACTATTCACATTAAAGAAGAGAAATTTTCTTATGGGAAAGAAGACGAGGTTGAGATTGGTCTTCAACTAAATTACGAATATTTATCAACGATTTTTAATGAAAAAACCATTGCTGAAATGCATGAAAAATTGACGTTGATCCTAAAACAAATGACTGCTCCAACTTCCATGTCAATAAAAGACATTAGTATTTTAACGGAGGATGAATATCGCTTTTTAATTAACGAATACCATCAAAGTGCTGTCTCTTATCCAAAGGATAAAACGATCGTCGATGTGTTTGAAAAGCAAGTAGCCAAGAACCCAAACCATACAGCCTTGATTTACAAGGATGTGACTTTGACTTACGAAGAGTTAAACAAAAAAGCCAATCAATTGGCTCATTACTTAATTGAAAACCACAACATCAAACCAGAAGACAAGGTCGGCTTACTTCTCGATCGCAGTGAGTGGATGATTATTAGCATGCTAGGTGTGCTTAAAGCAGGAGGGGCTTATGTCCCGATTAGTCCTGAGTATCCACAGGATCGTATTGACTATATCTCAGAGATGGCTGACTTGAAGTTGACGTTAAGGTCAGAAGTCAAAGAGCTAGATCTGGGCAATTATCCAAGCATCAATCCAGAGATAGATTTAACACCAACGAACCTTGCTTACATCCTCTTCACTTCAGGAACAACGGGGCGACCAAAAGGGGTGATGATTGAGCATCGTAACGTGAATAACTTTGTACCAGCCATGCGAAAGGCCTGCGGTTTCTATGGCACCGAACAAGAAACGATTCTCCTATCAGCCAATTACGTGTTTGATGCTACGGTAGACCAGATTTATTCAGCGTTGTTAAGTGGGGATCGACTCCTCATTAGTCCGGACGGCCTATGGATGGAGACCGACAAATTCATTGCCTACTTAAATGAGCACAGTGTAACCTATATTCAAGCAACGTCCTCTTTGTTACTACAACTGAAGCTTGATCAGATTCCAAGTCTAAAGTACGTAGTAGCCGGTGGAGAGAGTGTTAATACCAACTTGTTAGATAACGTGCGCGATTTGGATTTTACCTTTATCAATGCCTATGGTCCAACAGAATCAACCGTTGCAACCAATCTTCACGTATACGAAGGCACAGAAGTTCGCAACATCATTGGTCATGCCTTGGATAATGTCACCCTTTATGTCCTAGATCATACGAAACGACCTGTGCCAAAAGGAGTTATTGGCGAATTGTATGTGGGAGGGGTTCAACTGTCTCGAGGTTATGTGAAACAGCCTGATCTAACAGCAGAACGCTTCATCCCGAATCCTTTCCAAACGGCTAAACAAAGATCAGCTGGTTGGAACGACCGCTTATATCAAACGGGTGACTTAGTGCGGATGTTAGATGACGGAGCCCTTGAATACCATGGAAGAAGTGATTTCCAAGTGAAGATCCGTGGTTATCGCATTGAATTAGGTGAGATTGAAGAAACACTCTTACAACTTCAAGAAATCAGCCAAGTCCATGTACGTGCTCTTGGTCCTGTGGAAAATCCGTATTTGGGTGCTTATTACGTATCGGATGAAGCCATGGACGAAGCCGTCTTAATTGAAGCTCTGAGTCAAAAGCTGCCTGATTATATGATTCCATCAGGCTACCAGCACATGACAGAATTTCCACTGACCGTTAACGGTAAACTTGATCAACGTGCCTTACCTTCCATTGACTTCAACTCAACCGCTGAATACATAGCGCCAGAAACAGAAATGGAAAAAACAGTTGCGGAGAGTTACCAGGAAGTATTAGAAATTAGTCAAGTTGGTATTCATGACGACTTCTTTAAATTAGGTGGTCATTCATTACGCGCTCTAAGACTTGTAAACTTGTTAGAAGAGCGCACAGGTAAAGCCATCCAAGTACGTCATGTGTTTGAAGTACCGGAGGTAGCACAGTTAGCTACTTTACTTGAGAACTTAAGTGATTCTGATTACCAGCGCATCCCACAAGCACCAGAATTACCATTTTACGAGATGAGTTCTATTCAAAAGCGAATGTATTTGCTGTGGAAGTTCAATCCAGAAGGCACTGCCTATAACATGCCTGCGCTTTTGAAGTTTGACCAACCTTTAGACGTTGAAAAGCTAACGACTGCCATTAACCAACTGACCGCTCGTCATGATATTTTAAGAACGATCTTTACCGAATCAGCGGGGAACTTGATACAGGTTATTTTAGCAAGCCTAAAAACCAACGTTCTAATCACAGAAATGGCTGAATCAGAGGTTATGGATTGGTACAAACGCGAGATTCAACCCTTTAACTTAGAAGAAGGGCCGATGTATCGCCTAGAGATGGCACGTACACCGGCACACGATTATCTATTTGTGGATATGCATCACATCATTAGCGATGGGATGTCAATGAATGTGTTTGTTGCAGAGCTAAATGCTCTGGTAGAAGGAAAAGAATTACCAATGCCGGATCGCCAATATCGCGATTACAGTGAGTGGATGAAAGCTCAGGATTTAAGCACATCTGAAAATTACTGGCTTACGCAATTGGACGATTATCCAATGCTAGAGCTTCAAATGGACCATCCACGTCCAGCTGAACAACAATTTAACGGCGAGACGCAACGACTTATTTTAAATGAAGAAATAACGGCGCAAATTAAAGAATTAATTGGTAAAACCAATGCTACTGAATACATGTTCTTTATGGCCTTGATCAGTATACTCTTAGGAAAATTAGCCAATCAAGAGGATCTCGTTATTGGATCGCCAGTTAGTGGGCGTGTTCATAAAGACACAGAGTCTATGTTGGGAATGTTCGTCAATACGTTAGCCCTGCGCGTGAAGCCAGTGGGAGCAAAGATTTTTATTGATTACTTGAAAGAGTTGAAGGTTCAGATGATTGAAGCCGGTGATCATCAAATCTATCCTTTTGAAGATGTAGTGGATCATCTGGTTGAGGTTCGCGACCCTTCGCGTAACCCTTTGTTTGACGTGGTCGTTGCTTATCAAAACAACGAAGCACTTGCACCAGTATTGGGAGGGGGAAATTTCGTTGAAGCAGAGACACCTGCTAAATTTGATCTAACCTTTACTTTATCAGACAATGGGAAAGAAACGACCATTGATTTGACCTATGCCACCTCACTGTTTAGTGAGGCTACCATTCAGACGTACTTGGTGAGACTAACTCAGCTATTGGAGCAAATCTTAACAAATGCTAATTTACCAATTCAAGATCTAAATGCTTTACTCCCAACAGAAGAACAAGATCTACTTGCCAATATGGAAGAATACATTCTATATCCAGCTGATCAAACGATTGTGGAAGTGTTTGAAGAGCAGGTAGCTAAACACCCAACAAAAACAGCCTTGATTTACAAGGATGTGGCTTTAACGTACAGAGAATTAGATGAAAAAGTCAATCAATTAGCCCACTATCTAATTGAAACGTTTGATATTAAGCCAGAGGATAAAGTGGGGTTATTACTGGATCGTAGTGAATGGATGATCGTAAGTACACTAGCTGTGTTAAAAGCAGGCGGTGCATATGTACCAATGAGCCCAGACCATCCTGATGATCGTATTTCATACATGGAAGAAAACTCAGGACTAGTAACGACGTTAGTAGAAAAAGAGTACGCATCAAGAGTCAACACACCAACGGTGGTACGTGAACTTGACCTTTCAACTTACCCAATCACAAGTCCAAAGACGGACTTAAAGGCAACCAACCTAGCCTATGTGATTTACACGTCAGGAACGACGGGTAAACCAAAAGGAGTAATGATCGAACACCATCAAGTAAACAACTTGGCCCAAGCCTTACAGAGAGGTTATGGTTTAGAAGAAGATGAAACGATTCTGTTCTTCTCAAACTACGTGTTTGATGCATCGGTAGAACAAACCTATCTGGCCTTACTAAACGGCCATGAACTGTTAATTAGTCCAGACAATATCTGGATGG
>Ga0131853_10004163_pt1 | contig 25948 bp, 13 predicted proteins | sample TergutLab28metaG_FD_92764 | JGI IMG/M metagenome (GOLD analysis project Ga0131853, IMG submission 92764) | Labiotermes labralis P1 segment gut microbial communities from Petit-Saut dam, French Guiana - Lab288 P1 (version 2) (version 2) | ecosystem: Host-associated > Arthropoda: Insects >... | reverse complement strand
TTGAAGCTTCAAAAGCAAACCTTGGTGGATTCAGTATTGTTATTTTGTATGTGTGCCACAAAAATTAAACCTTGAAGACTGTCTCTTGTGGAATAAGAGGTTTTGTTTGACTTGAGTTTCTGACTGTGAAGTGAAACCTCAAAAACATTGTTTGTTCATATATGTTGGATAGCTGTCATTAAAATGAAATCTCAGAGTCTTGTATGGCATTTCAGACTTTTATGGCGTATATTGATCATATAATAGATGTGTGGGTGTGACACTTATGAGAACTGTAGGTTAACACTGATGATATGGAGGAACAAGCTGCCTGAGGATGGAGGCTACACAGTTTTCTGAAATGCAGCTGTGGTTCTGTAATCCTGTATAGTGTCAAACACAGAAGACTGTCATGTGATCAAAGTGTGATTTGGGTGAATGATTAAGTTATTTGAAATTCTGTTACAGAAATGGAACCTGAAAGCCTAAACTTGGTGGACTAATGTGGGTGTGTGTGTGTTTCTTGGGTCCATGTGACTGTAATGAGACTTAGAGGCTCACCTTAGTGGAATAAATGTTTTTATTTCATTTAAGCCTGTCATTAGAATTAAACCTGAAAGGTTAACTTTGATGGTAATATGAAAAGCTAGTTTTGTGGAATACAGTTTGTGTTTTAAACGTATGTTGGTAGCAGGAAATTTTTATTCTGACACTAAGTGAAACCTTAGAGCCTAATGTTCATGGATGAAGTGGATTTGGGTTTTCTTGTATCTGGGGTAGTTTCATGACTTGAGTATGTAGACCACTTTTGTTGGCAGCCATGATGTAGTATGTCTGGAATGTATGGAAAGAATGAAGATTGCTGCAGGGTACATATTATGCTTATATTACAACTTTTGTTAAAATGTATTGTCGTGAGTAAGGATGTGTGTTTCAGAGGAGTAGTAAGTGGGACTCATATTTTGTATTAGGTATTGCAAAACCTTGCCATTCATGGGGTTTACATTCATGAAAAGCCCCAAATGAAAACACAGTGTTCAAAATGAAGATCTTATGGGAAAAATGGGGTAGGGCAAACAGTATGCACATAATATGATCATATGTAAATTAAAACACCCATATTTTTGTTGATGTTTAATGGAATGGCATCTGTGTTCCTGGCTGAGAATTGGCAGGCTGAGTGAATGATGTTGAGTGCTTTATGGAGAGGCAAAAGACTTGGTACAGAAAGAGGTGATCTTGGTTGCTTTACCCTCTTCTTTGTGCCCTACAACACTTCTTTGTTTGGTGCTGTGAAAGTCTGCATCTCCATCTTAGTGAGGAAGGGGATATCATGATATTTGCAAGAAATTTATGCTTTGGGTGGGGCACTGGCCTTAACACATCCCATGATCTTCATTTTTGTTTATGTACACTATAATGGTATCCAGCCACAGCAGTACTCATTTCCCAGTGCATCTGCACATAAATCATTCTTACCAAACATACTTGAAACATGAGAGCCAAAACTAATTTAAAATATTGTGATAAGTGGAATAGAATTGCATTCCATATTGTGTGATGTCTTGGTAGCTTCTGACTGAGACTGATGGACAGATGCAATCTTGTGTGTATTAGTCTGAGCCCTTACATAGGCGTGTCCATTAATGAGTGAGGGACCTGTGTTATGATACATGATGGTGGACACAATAATTGTACTGAACATAAATGAAACAGCCACCTGCAGACGTGCAAATGAGGAGGGTTTGTAATATTATGACATAAGCGTTGTACAAAAATAAAATGCCCTGTGAGTGATGAATTTGAGATCTGGCATCATGCATAGAAATTTGTTACATGTTGTACATAGTTCTAAGGACTCAGGGCCAAAACCTAAGATATGTTTGAATGGGTAAACAAGAATGGAATGTTGATGAGCCAAACATTGTATTGTACACTTGGTCATACCTGTTATGGGGTAGGTTGGGAGCATGGTTGGTGTATCATCAGTGCAATTTTGTTTCCACATCCTTCCTTTGTGGAAAAATACTAAGTGCAGTCATCTCGGCTTGTCACAAGTCACTGAGCAACTCAGGTGGAAGAGTCTGACGTTCTTCCCACGCAGCTGGGCTGCCAGGACTGTGCTGGGGGAACTGACAAACCATGAGGTCAGTAGACCACATCCAAGACCCACCCATAATGTACCACATGCTACTAATGCTATGTGTGATGGACAGTTTTCTAGCATCCCCATAAAAAGTTCATCTTCAGACATTGAAATGTTTTTTGGGAAATAAAGCAGATTTGAAACTCCAGTCTGCTGTGGAAGACATCTGAGGAATTTGTAAGGACAAAAAAGCCTGACATCATTTGCATACAATTTCTGTTATGTTAGGACTTGGATGTTTCGGCTAGTGTTTTTTTTTTTTTGTCCAGTAACAGTACTGTCTGTCCTACTTTGTTTACATTTGTATGAATAGTTTTTCAGTGTGAAAGTATAATATGCTGACATGTATGCTGTAATGTTCAGCTTACTCTTCTTACATGATCACAAACACTTACACATAGGCAGTCTACTTGACAACATATTCCATTGTTTAACGCCTGTAGCATTTTGACATAGGAAGTGGCATGACTGTGAATGGTTCCTTATGGCATAGATCATGTACATAGCAGTAGCAGAATTGGGCTTGGAATTAAGTAGATTGGCATGTAATGTATAAGCCTGCTTTTGATAGATATTCAGTGACTGATTATGGCTGAATTGAAGATAAATTGTTATCTGTATAGGGTCTTGGGTTTTCAGTTTTGCTGGAAGTCCAGATCTGCATACTGTGACTGGTCAGGAGGAGTATCTGATTCTCCCATATAACATCTGCCCATACCAATCAGTGTCACTGTCTCCATCTTCACAGTCAGTACCTTCATCTTGCTCACACTCACTACTTACATTCCCATCCTCTTCACTGCCATTCCACAACATATCATCAGTCTCATCCACTGCATTGGATATACAACACTTCTTAAAACCCTTCACAGTCACTTCTGGTGAGATGTGCTGCCATGTTGTTATGATGCACTTTGACAGAATACTGCATGTGTATTTCTTGGTTTATAAACTTACCTGAACCCATGAAGATTCACAATTTTCTCCACAGATGATGTTAAGACTTTAAATACATGTGTTTGGTGGCTGTGGCCTCATCAGTTTGAGTTCATGGCTCCTTATTTGGTTTTTAATTTTTCAGTTGTTCCAGATTTGATATTCAAGCCTTGTAGTTAACTTTTAATTTTTGAATAGCCATTTCCTCTTACTACTCTTGGACTAGATCTGTTCTCAGGTACATAGCGTAACAGGTTGCTGTTTCTGTGGTGCCCAGTGATTGAGAATAAATAAGTCTAAGGGTTCCACCAGGTTAGGTACTTCTTTGCCTGATAGTGGAAATGGAGCTGGCTTCCAAAACTCTGTGCACATTCAAGAAATTAGACAATGGACAAGGTTCCAAACAAGAAGATTGTGTCACATTTCTTCCCTCAAGCTCTGTTCTTTCTTTGGGACTGACAAGTTGTCCTGAAACATTGGTGCAGAATTACTACTCTGCACTGTGTAATATCAGAAGAGCGCAGACCTTACGTGATTTGGTGATGCAGGCCTTGGTTTGGCTCTGCTTGGTCTGAATCAGAGTAGTCCTGTTTGGTGTGGTTTGCGTTTGGCACTTCATATATGAATTTGAGATGACTTCATATGTTTAAGCGCCAAATTTGTGGAGGAAATCTCGTCTTGCATTGGAGTAAATGTGGAACATGCTGACATTATGGTTATGTGTGCTGTGTGTTCAGTCAAGCAAGATATAATCTTCAGATACTTTCAGCAATGACCTGGCCAGTGGCAGATGGTCAGCATTATTTAATCTCTGGAAATATTTTTTTCTTCCATTTGGAGAGGTTTCAGTGTGTGCGAGTTGCTGAATACAAAAGCATACCATTGAGTGCTTTGATACAGTGAATTTAGGACCTTAGTGCATTATTTGAAGAAAATATGCCAGCAATTCCACGTGTTTGATGGGAGGAAGTCAATAAAGTGATACAGTTTTTCTGTTTGTTTCAGGAGGATGAATTTTCAAGGTTGATATTAGGAGAAGAAATTCCTGCTGTGCCTGAGGTTAATGGAAATGCGATTTTTTTTTTTTTTTTTAGCTTTCTGTTTAGTGCTTTGTTATAGTTATTGATTTAACTGAAGTATGTATTACATGCGGCCTCCAAAGATTTCTCAACACATACTTTTAATGGAAACGGATGTGAAATGTGTTTATATTGTCATATGAAATAGTAATGGCATTAACCACAGTCTGTGGTTTTTGGGAGGAATGGTTTTGTTGGCATAGTCTGCATTTGATTCAGAGATTATGGTAGATGTTACAGATGTGTTTAGGTACTAGAACACAGTGATTGACAGTTCCTTTTGTAAGTGTGAAAGAGTAAGTGAAGCGCTTTAAAATGTCATTCCTAAGTAACTTGAAGAAGGTTCTTCATTTGGGTGGTACCAATGAAGCCAAGAAAAAGAAAGTGTTCAATAACATTAAGATGGACTGTAATCCAGAGGAATTCTGGGAAATGGTTGGTGAACTGGGAGATGGTGCATTTGGAAAGGTTTACAAGGTAAGCTTTGATTATCTTGTTATGTGGTTGAAGAATGGTTTGATCTCTTAAGTGAAAAACTGATGATATTTTATAGATTCTGTCCAAAACTTGTCTTAGTATGTATCATCATCATCATCATCAATCACTGATGCAATTCAGTACATTGTCATTAGAAAGTTACTAAGATTATATTTTTGACATACCTTTGGTATTCATGTGCTGGCAGGGCAGTCAAGCATAATGAATTAGTGCTTCAGTAGGTACTTCACCGCGTACCACAAATCATGTCCCTCAGCGTGGCATTTAAGGCAGGAAGGCTACACTTATCCAGAAACTCAAGTGTTCATTTCTTTTTTCCTGCAGTTCAACTTACTTTATTTCTTGGAGAGAACTCGAAATGTCAACCTGCAACTTTGGAGCAGGCCCTGTACATGCAGATATTTCTCAAAGCATGATAGAGCTCGTGCCTTGAAATATTGGCATTTTATGTTAAAATGGTTATTTTTAATTTTATGCAAAGAATGTTGTTTTGCATTAAGCCAGTGTCTTCAATATCTTACAGATGACATTTGCATAAATTCAGATATGGGGATGTAGGAGGCCACAGTCTGGGAGTTATTTTTGTTGCGACAGAACTTGGGGTCGTTGGGTTTTGTACACTGCCACTGCACACCAGACTGTGACTTTCACGTCATACAACAGGAAATCATGAACTATGTGAGGATTGTTGGAGATCACTACCTGTTGTTCTGGCTGTTTAATTTTTGTGTAACGTAAACTGTGCCTTGTCTAAGAAAATCGTGTTCTGGATCAAGAAATCTATTGGCTACCATTTCTTGAAATCACCTTCAGTATGGTCTCTTGCTTCCAAGTGTAACTGAAAGAGTTGTTATACAGCTATAATTTTGTATGGGTAGAGTTCTGGAAGTTTTGTTATCCTATGAGCTCAGGATTTGACATCTCACTTCCATCAGCAGACCAGTGCAAAGATTTTCTGTGGTTTTTACCAATTTAGGTCAAATATCTTCCGATTTCTCTGTAATTAAAACACAACCTGTTTGTATGTTATTTTTATCCAACACTCACCATGTCATTACATAAAATACAACAATACAATACATTCACCATTTTTCTGTTACTCTTTATATTGTTCTTTTACACAGCACTGTTGGTGCAGAATTTTTTGTATAAAATTTTTTCCATGGTGCATAATTTGCAGAAGTGTCTTTGACTTGGACATGTGCCTGTGCACCTAGACACATTCTAGCAGGGGTGGATTTACCATGAAGCTAAAGACTCAGTAAGCTTTCAGGACCTGTCACTTGCACATTCCCCTTCCAAGTCCCTGGGAAGGGCCCTAGCAATGTGTTCACATGGTCATATGTTTTTGTAAAATTTGCAAAAGTAAGATATGTTGCACACAGTTGGTTAAGTATTTATAGAGGCGTGTCAGGCAGTTAATTCATAAGAGGATTGCGTTACTTTTCTAAATTTTGTAATGTCAGCTTTTTAAAATTTGTAATTGGTTGTGGTTTCTCTTCTCATTATAAATAAATATCAACTTTCATACCCAATTTTGTGTTCATATTTTTGTATTCTTTTCCATACACAGGGCCCCAAAAATTGTGTAAGCTTCAGGCCCCTGCATTCTAATGTAGGTAAGAGGGAAAGTGTCTAGGCTGAGTACCATAAGCAAGCTGAAATTGTATTTTGCTGTGCTCAGGGACATGATTAGAGGTATTCCTTGTATTTCCCATTAATGAAACTAGTCTGCTTTCTATATTCGCTTGAAGCACTAGTAAATCAGGTGACAAGGACTGCCCATGTTGCTGCGACAGTAACAGGGGAAGGAGAAGGTATAAAAGAGACTTAATTGATTTACAAGAAGTCAGTAGAAATAACCTGTGCTTTGTTATTTCATGCACAATAGATATGTTTTTATGTTTCTTATAGGGTGGTATCTGATGGCTTTATTTGTAGATGTAAATATGCTATCAAGTGTGTAAAGGTTGGTGTTATATTGTGAAAAACTGAAATGATGGGTACTAGGATTGCCAAGGGAAATGTCATTGAACACCTATTGTTTTCCTTCATGAGGTCTCTGGTGCAAGGTGTTAAATATTGTCATGTTTTAGAGAAAGTTGATTGTTAACTCATGATAAACACTTCAGGTGTTTACTTATGTGATAAACCAACAAATGCACATTTATAAACATGCTTACTCACATAACTATTATTCTTCACCATCATGTTTCAGTCATCTCATTTGACCATCAGGGTGTTATATAACAAGAATACATTTAGTAGACCATAACAGTACAGAAACATTCTTGCTGAGATACATTAAAGTAGGGTGTGTTTATGTTATGTAGTGGATGTGTATAGTTGATTCACATCCTGTTAGATAAAGTTGTATGCAATACTAGGGATCATATTTTTTATGTTTTATGACCATGATATTCATTGTAGAATGTTAGGTGTAACAGTGAATGGTTTTATCATACACTTTTATACTGTTATAGTATACTAATTGTATTCTTGTTTTAAGACACCCTGAAGATGGTCACGAAGGTGACTAATACATGTTGGTGAAGAATAATAATATATGATTGTACATATTTATAAATGTGCATTTGTTGCTTTATCATGTAAGTAAACAATATTCATTAATGCACGAACATGGAGCATATGAAATACTTTAAGTTACTTCTGCTCTCAAGAATATCATTGCCTATTTCAAGTAGCAGTCATTATCAAATAGCACTCTTCACCTTTGTGCACCTAACTGAGAACATATGTTTGACATATTTGCAGGCTCAGAACCTCCAAAATGGCCGTTTTGCAGCAGCCAAAATGTGTGCCCTTCAAGGAGAAGATGATCTCTCCGATTTTATGATAGAAATTGATATTCTTTCTGAATGCAAGCACCCAAATATTGTTGAACTTCATGAAGCATTCTTCAATGACGGCAGACTTTGGGTAAGATGAATTTCTGTATCAACAGCAAATCCATATATTCCTTCTGTGGAACAAAAATCAGGTTTTTAAATTGTCATAACTTGAAAACTAAAAGTGATTGGTGTATAGCTGCCGTTGTAATTCAGGTTGTTCCCAGTTTTCTTGTATTTGCCCAAATGTGGCTTTCAATTGATTGCACTTATTTGTGATTACATAAATATGTTGAGCAAATATACCAGCTTGATTGTAGAAAAATTTGGATTAATATTATGGCTTTTCGGAGACTTGTGAAAAATGAATACTGTCCTTTGCTTGGATACCTATATTATATGCTGGTAGACAAGTGGCCAGGAAACTAGTTTTGATGCAAAGTCCAGTATACCAAATCAAGCCATGCTGCTGGTATAAATCCTTTTCTAAATGTGTTGTTTGAACATGGGTACTCATTTAAACTGTGCACTTGTAGTTGTTACTATATGTTTTGAAAATTGTGTATGCTAGGTTTGTGAGGTTAGACTTGCAAGGGAAAGCAGGTATTTCTGTTACTTTTCCATGGTTTGTTGGTTATTGCCATTCTGAAACCTGGTGCTGCCAGTCACTCCAGAGTAATGTATTTGAAACTCAGCAAATAAATTGGATTCAATCTGGCCTGTTAAATTGGCCCATCAAGTGATCTCAGTCAGCAGTAGGGACAGGGAGTGAAACTGATGTGAGATTTGAGGTACTGGGAGAGGTTTTGCTGAAGATTCAAGTTTTCTGGGAATATTAGGACGTATTGACTAGTAAGTGGTTACGGACATGAGGATCAAGTATTCTGGCAGTCCAAGGAGGCTGCATAGCTCTCAAGATGAAGATGGTACTATCTTTTGAAATGCCAATCTGTATTTACTAGTAGACACAGCATCACATCCCAGAAGACTTGAATCAGAAACTGATGCTATGTTAAACATTTTGTCCTTCATGTGTTGTTTTTTCAACTGTTTAATTAGGAGGCAGTTGCACCATTACAGTAGACGGTACTTATTGGCTGGATAGTGACTAATTGTAATCTGCTTCCAAACATCACCTTTGCTGTGACATCACTCAGTATCACAAGTCATTTATGTCATCTGTGGTTATGTCAGTATTTTTAGTAATTAAGGAATCCATATATAAACAATTAGTCATATGAAACAAAACAAAACATTTTTTGGCCTTTTATAGTACCAAGTGTGAGATGGGATGGGAAAAGCAGATGCACTCAGAGCTCTTCGTAGGCAATCCTTGTGATTAAAAGTTATGTTTGTGACTGTGGCATTGTAAAGATTGGAGGACAGTATTAAGATGCACATTTGGGCAGTTTGTGTCAAATTAATATTGAATAGGGTCAGCTTCTGGTTGGTGGTGACAGATTAAGTTTTGCAAGAAGGTATCTTAACTGCGGTTTACAGTTAAGATACTGTACTGAGAAACAAGTGACGTTACATGAACAGGGATGTATTTTTTTTTTTGCCCTACCATGTCATGCATTATGTGGGTTTTTTTCCATAAGTATTATGTTTGTGTTTCCAGATGTTAATTGAGTACTGTGATGGCGGTGCTCTGGACTCCATAATGGTGGAGCTTGAGAAACCACTGATAGAGCCACAAATTGCCTTTGTATGTCAGCAGATGTGCAAGGGGCTTGGGTTTCTACATCAGAACAAAGTGATCCATCGAGATCTCAAAGCTGGCAATGTTCTTCTGACTCTGGCAGGAGGAGTCAAATTGGGTAAGGGACGTAGTCAAGACAGTGTGCCTGAGATACAGAAAAGGGACTGAGGTTAAGGCTGAGGCTTATCAGGAGCCCAAATTGTATGTAGAAATTCTAGCACCAACGAGTTGTACCACTGAAGAACCATTGGTATATTCTGGAAGCAACGATAGAAATTTGTGGAATTAGAATTCTTTCACATGTGTTTTATAGCCACTGTACTGATGTTCATGCAGTTGATATCCCCCTTTACCCCCACTTTGTTGTTCTCTTGTTATATACACAACAGCCCTCGTCATCTTACTTGGCATTTTTGTGATGTATTTTTCTATCCCTGGTGACCTTTGTGGAACACCTTCAGGAAGTTATTTCTCCATTTGTTTCTGTTAGGTGGTTTTTGTTTCTTGCATGACTTAATGCAGTATGTTATATTCTGGGTTGTGGCTTCACTTTTATTAGACCCTCTGAGCTTTTCGTCAGTTTAACTTACCAGCAGAAGTTTGCCTCATGAACATTTTTCAAGTTGGAGTGCTTGGGTGCATCCAACCAGGGCTTGCATATTCATCACTGTGCACCCATGTTTCGTGTACAGTGATTGTGCTTGTACACTTAGGTGCCATCCCCCTTGATTGTGATGCCATGCCAGATGATGTGTAGCAAACCCTGTGTAGTTCTATTCATTGATTTCCATCAGTTGAATTGGCACTGATTACGCAGTAAATTTACCAAAATGCACAGATTTATGATTACTTTGGAATTCACCTGCATTATCGTGGATGCTGACTTAATTTCTAGATATCCCTTTCACCTGTGACTCTATGTCATCACTAGTTCAACTGCTTGAGTGCTGTTGGGTGTTCATCATAAGCACTTATTTGTGAAGGTATTGATCCACTCATACACATTCCATTGTTTCATACGCCTGTCTACACAGTGACTTAATATTTATGTCTGAGTTGCAGCCATACTTATACATCCGGTCTACAAACATTTACAACAGTCTAATATTCTTTAATGTAAATGGTTAACTCACCACCACATTGATACATATGATGTGGTAACATCATGAGACACACGTGGCCTTTTGAGGTCTTGGCATGCAAAGTAATGTTTGTTATTTAGTAAATGAAAATTATGAGGGATATTGCTTTAATAAAATGTTAAGAAATTGCTTTTACTTATTTACTGGGTGTTGCACATGTGGCTTGACTGTAGTACAGTGTTTTGTCTTTTTAGCTGACTTTGGTGTGTCTGCAAAAAACAAATTTACAATGCAGAAACATGATACGTTTATTGGGACACCATATTGGATGGCTCCAGAAGTTGTTTTATGTGAAACATTTCGGGATAATCCATATGATTTCAAGGTAATGCTTTGCTGGAACTTACATTGCATTCTTTTGTCATGAGTTTGTGTTGCAGTGTGATGTGTGTATGGATTGTATTTGATATTGAGTGTCAAAATGCCATTGTTCTTCTAGTGTGAAGTGTGCTTGTTATGTTTGTTTTAGGTTGATATTTGGTCACTTGGAATTACCTTAATTGAATTTGCTCAGATGGAACCTCCAAACCATGAAATGTCTCCAATGCGTGTGCTGTTAAAAATTCAAAAGTCAGACCCTCCTAAACTGGATCAACCGTCCAAGTGGTCAAGGGATTTCAATGACTTTATTGCAAAGTGTCTTACCAAGGATCCTAGTCAAAGGCCCACTGCAGATGACCTTCTGAAGGTAGTAAATGTTTCATTTAAGTGCATGTGCTTTAGTCTAAACCAGCTGTCTTAAATGCGTAAAATGAAGAAATCTGCTTTGTGCTTGAGCTTTATTATGTAAACTAGATTGTATAAATTAACAGCCAGCTAAGCCTGGGAGGATGTGGGATTTTTTTTTAGTTGTGTATGGGTATTCATTTAATACAGGCACTTGCTACAATATTGGAGATTTTTGTACAGATGCACTCTCCATGTAGTTATTCATGATGCGTATATTGACAACACATTTTCAACTGCATGATATATGTTTTAATTTTCTCAGTGGTGCAGCTGTTTTGTGATGCAGAGGTATGCTCTCAGTCAGTATACATGTGCTGGAAATTGTATAAAGTAATTAATAAAGATTTTGATTTAGTGAAAATGTGTGCAGATAATCGTATGATTTCTAGAGCATTGCAGTAAGATTTTAATATTACTAAATGTATTGCCATCAAACCTAACAACTCTTTATTATTTGTATCAAAATTGCTACATTTTTCAGTCCTTTTCACAGACCAGCATCACACACAAAAGTACATATCTAAAAACAAGTATGTATGCAAGTTGAATATTATTAATTTGTGACATCACAAATTTTACAATCTCATTTTCAATTTTGTGTAGCATTAAATGGTGAATGCTTATTTTCTTGCATGTTGCATAAGTAAAATATTTTTCTATAGTTGCTTGTGTTTCTAAAAGCAATACTTTATTCATTTGGCTGAAATATTCAGCATCATTGGTGTGTATACTTTAAGTGAACATGGTTACTCTTGGAATATGTTTAGTGGGTAGTTTATGTTGATGTTTAAGAGTTGTATGTTTCTTTATGTTTGGTCATTCTTTATATTTGTTTTTTGTCTGCATTTTTCAAATGTTGTTCAAGCCTCACTTAATAGATATGAAATTTATTTTCATTTGTTCAAGTTCTTTTGTTTGTGTACTCCGTACGGAAATGTTAAGGAAATCTTTCTGTGGTGACATTTTCAGATATAGCCGAATTACGTAATACTTAAAGAAAATTTTTATTGTTCCTTTTTATTTATTTTTCACACATACGATATGTAGTTCTGATTTATGAAAACACTGTTGAAGTGTTTCTGGCAGTGTTTGTTTTTTGTTGTTTCTGGTTTCTGCTAGTCAAATGACCTATCAAACACAAATAATGGAGTTTACAAGTTTGGTGGTAGTAGATGCAGATTCCATGTTAGCTGTCGGTGGTCACAAATGTCAGAAGTTTCAACAGATAATGTGTTGACCCAAATGTAAGAGGACCATCCTTCAGAGCCTTTAGTTTACAGGAAATTACCTTAACAGAGTATATTTAGCATTGTACACAGTTATTATGTGACCTCCAATTTTTCGTAGAGAGTGTAGGGAGAAAGTTCTTTTCTTATGTTCAGATGTCAGGTTCCTGTTGCTGGTTTTTTTTCAAACAGATGTGCTCACTGGACAAATGCATGACTTGAAGGAATGAAATTTCAGAATCCTTATTTAAAATACTAGTGTGTGGTGCTGTCAACTCCCCTTTTTTAAATTTTAAATTAATTTTACTAAATTTTTCTGCGTTAGAAGAGGTAGGTTACTTCTTAGTATGTTAGCAGGAGTAGGATACTTATACTTTTACCATTTAACTTTATTCAAAAGAATGAAATGTTGCATACAGATTTTAATGAGATGGCTGTTTCCTGCCATGTGAGGATTTAGGAGCAGAGCACGTACAACTGCAGCAGTATTTTTGTGCATTGGGTGGTCTTTTTAAGTGTTCTCTACAATGACAGTACCCAGAATCTGAAATCCGTCTTTAGTTTTAGTGGTTGGCTTAGCATTAGATGGTTACGAAAATGCAGAAGAAGAGCCCTATTTCCACCTGCATAGTTTCAGAAGTAACACTCATCTGTGATGAAACTTTGTGATATCTGTTGGTCTTGATGTTCATGTATGGCAGATGCATATTTGTAGTTCCGAAGCTAATTTAATTATAGTATAATGAGCTGCATGTCTCAAATATAGATTTCTACAGTGTTCCTGTGTTTTGGCCATAAACTGTGTGTCATAGGTGTTTGATATGGACACGTTATATTGACATAAAATCCCATAGACTACTGGATTTTTTATGGTTTGATATTAGTGTGGTGTGGCAGGTGATTTGATAGAGATGGCTTTAACATTATAGCAAGTCAGTTCTGCTGATTCATTTAGGCAGGTTTTATATGTAAGAAAAGAAGTTTGTGATCTGTGTGTTCATGTTTGTTGAGTCTCCTGTCAGGATGAAGTGCTGTGTGAATTTTGCTTGAAGAATATTATGTCATAGTAGGTAGTACTAAGTCATTTAATAAGTTGACCCCATCAGCTCTGTTGGTATGTGTTTTACGATCATCTTTGGAACAAAACTGTGGCAGTTGGCCCTGAAAATGGACATATCCTTCAGTCAACTTCTTTGTTGGCTGCCATGTGCATCAGCCAGAGTGTAGATCTCCCCAAATCTTGTGGCACAGAATTACAAGTACTGAGTCAGTCTGCTGCTTAGTTACTTTGCAATGAAATTGGACTACCATGTTCTCCATAATGCCAGAAATGACAGTGTGATGCCATCACCCAAGAACAGAAAGAAGATAACCATTCCTTTTATCATGCTTGTGTAGAGGGACTACCTGTAAAAACTGATTATTATTAGAGCAATTTTAAATTTTAATCACCTGTACTCTATTGAAACGTGAACATTGTTGGTCTTCAGTGTCCATTTATAAACTGCACTTTGGACTCAAAATCAATTCGGGATTTGCTTCTTGAGTACAAAGCAGAGGTGGTGGAAGAAGAATTACTGGACGAAGAAGCAGAGGTAAGATCCGTATATATTTTCTTTTATATCTTCTGTTACCTTGTGTGGCCTTAATTCTGTTTTCTTTTTCAATGTTTTATGTAAAAAATTATTTTTTAAGCAGGTGCCATTCCTCTTAATGTGTACATGTATGTACATGATCACCTTATATTACAGAGTATATATCCTAAAAGTAACAAAAGCCTTCATCTTTTGTTGTTGTGATCTTTTAAATCATGTTCTGTATTCAGTGCAGTCATGGTAGCTGTGGAGAGAATTCACATTTAAACTGCCATGTGTTGCTTCTGTCTTAATTGATGTGCATATCGTAAGTTTGTGATCTGCAGTATTTAAAAAAAACACTGGATACAGTAAGGGTTTGAATAGTACTAATATACATTACAAGAGCAAATGCCAACTTCCTGGTTTTAAGAACCTGGAACTAAAATGAGTGTCAGCCTTTGAAGCCTGTTCTGTGTTCACATTGCCATGACCTGTATTTTCTTGTGTGTTCATGTAATGCTTGTATAATCTGCATTATTCTTTGTTGGGAGGGATGCTGCATTATTTGTATGCTGAGGCATGCATCATAAATTGGGTTACGTGGCATATTATTTTTGAGTAAATTGTTTCTAAGATGATGTGATATAACTGAATTGAGATTTTGTGGTGCCAGTCCCATTGGCCATATTGAGTAAGACGTGTGGAGTGTTATATGAAACGAACGCTGGTTTTGCAAGTTTAGAGCTGTGTGAGTCTTATGGTTTTCATGGACTTGTGGTTGAGGGTTCTGTTTGATATATGGGTAATTGGTTTTAGACACTTCAGAGGAACAGAATAGCTTCTAAACATCAGGAACTGATTATATAGTGATATGTTTCCACATTCCGGATGAATGGAGTCGTGAGGTGTAGACCTGTCCCAAGGGACAGGGGCAGGGTCACGCTCGTATATTTTATCATAACAAGCCACTCTACTTACCTCCGTAATTTTATCAATTGGTAGCTGTGGTGGTGCTAGGATTTTTGACTCCTGAAGTGACCATTAACAATTGCAACCCCTGACAGAAATTATGAACTTCAAAAAAAGTTATTTTTTAAATTTACTTTTGTTTGTCTCAATAATAAAAAATTTGTTGAGTGAGAAAATCTTTTTTTTTTTTTTTCATGTAAAATACTAATTTTCCTGACACTTGGACCTTGCTGTGTGGGGTGGCCTCACCAATTGCTCCACCCTATCTATGCCCTGCTCCCCTTGTCACTTGAATGCATGTTAAAAGTCCTGGGAAGTTAGTTTGAGGATGAATGAAACGTCCAGATATGTGTGTGTTGATACTCTGAGGAAATAAAAATAATCTTGTGCAATTTTCCATTGGTTTTGATACTGTTATGTTTTCAATAATATTCAAACAACCCATGTAAATGTAACACAAGTTATGAGTTATTAACAACATTTATGGTCTCTGCATGTTTTGACCCTTATGGGTTGTCTTCAGGAGGTACCTCAACAAACAGTGTTTTTACACTCATAATTACAAGGTATGCTATTCTGTCTTATTCTGTTCTCCATTCACTGTTTTTTTATACTTTTAAAATTATGTACACTGCACTATAGCAGGAGTCTGGTTGCATTAAAATAATGAAATATGTTAAAATTGTACCGAACTGTATTAAAGCCACTATATCTTTGTAATGCTGTATGGGTTTGGTGGATTTGTTGTCCACATTTTACAGATTCTTACATTCCTTGTTATGTTCCTATTTCTGAGTTGAAACACTTGTAGGTGAACATGAATCAGGTAGACCAAAGAATTCATTAGTCTCATGTGAGTATATGTTTGTAGTGATGTATTGGTTTTAATATGTTTTAATGCAATTGTACTGCATGTTAATGTCACTGGACTCCTGTTGTAGTTTGGTATACACTATTTATTTTAATGGAACATCATTTTATACTGTTTCCTTCTCATTGTGAGTTCAGAAATGTTGTGTTTTTTGAGGGTTTCGCCTGAGGATGATCCATTAAAGTTGAAACATGCTGAGTTCATGAATTGTGTTAATTAGACTAATTGCTTGTGCTATGCTTAGATCATTAGTTGTAGTGTACTTTTTGTATAGATTTTGTTACTTTTTTTTTTTTTATTAAGACATTACAACTTGGTAACACAAATGCTGATGTAGTAAGATCAAAAATACAGTCATCAGTGTGAAGTGTGTACTGGTAAACTCATGACCTGGTTAAAATGAAGTGAACTATACATTTATATGTCTTGATGAAGTTGATTGCATTTTAGGACCTCTGTTTTATAGTGATTAGTGATATGTAATTAACACAGTTGTTGGTTTCATTCTTCGATCTTCTTGACTTTGACCTTTTCTTGTATGGTTTGAAGGGAGAACACATAATTTGTCCTATCATTGAATGAGTAGTACAGTTTTAATATGGTGTAACTATTGTAAATTAATTTCATGCTTGCAAATATGTAGAGGGGTAGGAAACAGAAAAAGCACAGAGAGCAATACCAACGTGTCGGTAAGTTGCTTAATGGCATTTCTATGATGCTATATTTTATGTGTATGTGTTGTTGTATTAGTAGGTATGTAACAAGCTTGGGTATGCAGTTCTTTAATTTTTGTTTCAGTACGTGTTGATAGTGGTTATAGAAGCCAATCTTATATGTTCTTTTCTCATATTGACTCTCAGAAGACAATGTGCAGCCAAATGAACTGAGTAGTATCGGGTGATACATTGTGATCCATTCATATTTTAACCTCTATTATTTGCAAATTTAAACCCTTTCGGTGCCATGTTTTTTGTGTGGACAGTGAAGAGTTTTGTATCTCGATATGGGGGATTGTATATTTTCTGGTACTACAAGGTTAGCACGAACATGTCAGCATTTTTGGTGATGGTGTTACTATTGAAAAAGTGTTGTGCTCAGCCAGCTTTTAAAGTCTCACAATTATTATGTGCCAGCACTTTATGTGTGTGTACAAGCTGTGAAGCAGTAAAGTAAATTGTTAGCACAACTTTTTAATAATGTTATCCAAATTTGATTATAGAAATGTAGTTGTTTGTTTGTTTGAAAACTAATCTCAGTCTGATTGTGTGGTGATCGTCTAAGTTTTGACACTATGTGGGATTGTAGGTTGAGTGCAGAATTTTGGCGAAATGTGCTGCCACATCTTCAGTATAATGGAATTATGTTTTAGATAGGTGCCAGAATGATATAGGTGTGTTGTAAAGCATGCAGCCACTCAGAACCTTGAAGAGTGGAAATATCATTGTCTAGGCCACAAGGAACTGTGATTGGTGAAGTTGAGTTAACTGCTAGCATGTTTCTTCAAAATGCCTGTGTCAGCCAGTGTTTCTACAAGGTGTCAAAACCTACATCTGATCAGTACTGGCTGTGAAAGCCTGTGAACCTGTACTTTCACTCTTTGAAACTCTTATTTTGATACAGTTGTATGAATGAAACAAATTATTTGCATGTGTGTTAGTTGCATGTTCTGTTCTCATGCCAAACTGAATTTCCATTGAAATGAGCACTCTGTCATAGGTTTGTGTAATTCATTTCAAAATACTCCTCTCACTGTCTCAGTTTGTATTTTCTCATGGAATTGTGCAGTGACATGTCAGTACAACAAATTATATTCATTGTAATTAAGTTTTGGTTTGTTGAAAGGCAGTGAAGATAACTACACTTCTTTAATTTTGTAGAGTGCTAGTTTAGGTCACTTGATGATACTGAATCACGTGTTCTTAGTGATATCAGTAAGGAAGACATATGTATCACAGTTGCAGAATGTGCGGCCAGGTTGCAGCTTCTGGGAAATCTCTTTAGAAGCCATTTAGTACCATAAACTGGTTTGTTACTGATGCATACTGTTTTTAATTTTAGGTTTATATTCAACTATGCTGTTGCCATTTCCAACAAGACATTACTCCCTCCCCCTCCTACTTATGCTGGATGTCTTTGGAATGACCAGTTCTCATTATGTGGTCTGTCATACAGTAAATGTGCTCCTAATTGCATTGTAACCACATTCCATTGCTGTTTCTGTAGTTTTTGCAAATCCCATTTGTGCATACCCCAAACCCACTAATAATTTCACTTTAACCAACAAATGCAGTATGTAAAATTTCACATTAAAACACTTAAAATCGCTCTGACATGTTTCGATCCCAAGATCATCCTCAGGGAGTTACGATGTTCCTTGCTAAAGTCATTTTAAAAACATTCACAAAATAATTCCATTATATTAACAGGGTGTTGTGGCAGCGTATCGTGTTGTGTAAGAGTACATTGTTAGGAATGCGTCTGGCTATGGTGTGCGTCGTGTGTTACATAACTCCCTGAGGATGATGATCTTAGGATCGAAACATTTCGGAGCGATTTTAAGTGTTTTAATGTGAAATTTTACATAGTGCATTTGTTGGTTAATAATTAAAGTGATTCTATGAAATGCATGGTGCAACAGTGAGGACCACTAATAATTTGTTTTGCAAAAGTAAATGGTCATGCTGAAATGAAGTATAATTAAAGTTTTTAGTACCTTTTACATTTTTATTTTATTATGTTGTATCTATGACACAAACTGTTTTATTTAACAAGAAATTTGTAAGAAGTACGGTATTTTACGATTCTAATAGTGATTTTTCTAGATAATCATGAATGACATCGTTACATGCAGTATGTGATCTGGCACATATTTCTAGTTGACAAGAAGTGTCACAGAGTGTATGCACATCATGGACGTTGCTACTGTGTGATTGTAGGATTTCTACTTTTGCTCTTCACATGCTTCATACTTTTCTCCTCTTCCTCCTCATTTTTTTTTATTGTTTCCTTTCTGCTTTTATAAACACTGTGGGTGATTTATTCCTCAGAAGTGTCCTGAACATTGGGGATGTCATTGTCTTCATTGATGAAGCTTTTTATGCATATCTTACCGTTTTCCAGTAAAGGATGAGTCAATGATGATTTAATTTCCCTCTACCTCTTGCTCATCCCCTAGTTGCAAAATGCCGCTTTCCACCTGCAGTATGACATGTTAGTTGGACTTGTGCATTTCCAACTGACACAGAGCATCTGGATGGCCTTCAACACACTGACAGTTGCTGTTGCTTCATGGCTAGTGGAATATTTTCCAGTAATTTTTGAACCAGGCATGATGGCTAACATGAATTTTCAGCATGGATCAGCATGGTCAGTTGGCTGCAAGATGGACATGCCATAAGGTGGCAGGTACTGTCACATGGCATTTTCTGAATGTGCTAATTTGTTTGTGTGTGGACTGCAGTTGTCAGCACAGAAGTTCTGCACTGCTTGCTTGCTTCTTTTTTCTGTAGAAAGGATCACTTGTGCCTTATTATGGTATAGTCACATGATAGGTGCTGTTTACCTTCTGAGGGATATGGGTCTTCTTGATTATGGGGCACTTAATTTTGTTAATACTTTGAAGTGTGTGCACAACAGCATTGTCATTCTGTCTGAACTGCTTTCCACCAGTGCACTTTTCACTCTCTAAACCTGATGTTTTATTGAGTCTGAATGTACAGAGGAGCACAGTACGTGTCTTTGGATGTGTAGGGCCTTAATATTTTTTGCAGCTGTTTTTCTTTGCATGAATCTACAAATTTTTTGGACACTCACCCAGTATGTCACTAATTGTCCTGTGGCTTCTGCTGCATCTTTCTTTGAATTGATGTAGCTTTCAGATTTTGCCCGTAGATTCTGAAACTTCAAATAAGTCAGTATGCACTATACCAGACTGTCAGTTGGAAGTCCTCTTGGTTATTTTGCCAGCAAACTATTTTTGTGCAGCTTTGTCTGCTTCCTCATGATGCACAGTTTGTATTGATCTTGTTACAATCAGTGTTTGTCTTCATTTTTTCCTGCCCCATTCTTATATGCTGTTTCACATTTTTTAAGACCTCTGTCCATGTCACAAAAGTTTGCTATTTTGTTGACATAGAATGGCCTGTGCTTTTTTTTTCCCCCTCTCACCTCTGTCTCCCCCATAGAAATGCTGTAAACCTGGTACACCAAGAAACTAATTATGGGTCAAAGTTTGACAAGTAGGTAACAGTTGGAATAAACTGCATACTACAAATTACTGCCTTGTTCCATTACAGCATCATCAGATTGCACTTGCTTTCCCAACAAAGAGCATCACAAACCAAATCCCTAAGTCTTTTAAAAACAAATTTTTTATACTGATATGCTTTGCATCCACATGCAAGGCGAAATTACCTTATACTAAACTTAAAAAAAAAATCACTTTGATGTCTGTTATATTGGAAATGTTTTAAGACATATGGGATTGACTATATTTTAACTGTGTGTGGTATTTTGCTTATTCTGGTGTTCACTGTACTGACATTTCACTGTATTTTGCATCTCATCTGTCTCTGCAAGGCTGGCACCATGTCAGTTTGTATGTCATTACAAGTCTGTTAGAGAGTTGCCCTTGTATTTCATGTGATTACTGGTTTTTTTTTTGTGTTGTTTAATGGCAGTATCAGATGCATTAGTACTTCATTAATTTCAGTTTCTTTTGTAGATGCCTATGTGCATGTAACTCTGTGGTCATGTTCTGTTTGTTCCTGTACCTAATATAGTTACTTTTTTTTTGTGCATCCTGTTACTTATTCATATTTAGCACAAGCATGTATGACACCATCTTTTGCTTGTGTATAATTTAATCTGTCTCATATGAAGTATCTCTGATTTCATTTTTGTATACAGTACAGAGTTAAATGTTTTAACCCTCTTTCAAGCCAGAGCCACAGGGTATGGAAGAACTGTCATGCTGTTTTGTTGAAACTGAGTAACACAGAAGAGACTTCTCTGCCTAAGTAAGAAAAATGTGTTGAAAATTATGTAATTTTTTTAATCCCACATGTATATGAATTATGTGTATAGGAAAGGACTCTTGTATTATTGAGTATTTTAGATTTAGTTGACCATGCAGAACTTGCTTCTTGGACTTAGATTTAATGACAGGGAGACAGTTCAACATTAAATGTGGGAAAAATTTTAGAAAAAATGACATTGACCACATTTAAGTGTCATGTCTGAATTTTTAATCTTACCTGGTGTTTATTCTAAGAAAGCAATATACTTGTGTGACATGCAAAATGAGAATAGAAATCTAGAGTACAGTGTTTTATTTTAGCTGCATGAGTTGATTCTCTAGGTGAAAACAGTTGCTTTAGTTGAACCTAAGTTGCGAGTTTGTTGGGTTCCATTACTGTAACATCTCATTGTGGGAGGCAGTTAACAGTTTAGTGCCACTGTTACGCTAGTGTCACCATCATTACAACTGGTGCCATCTAATATGATGTGTTTCTGCTGTGCATGCGGCTCACCTGGGCCCCGCCAGCCAAACTGCGTTCCCCCTGAGGTATGATAATGGTATAGTATTGAGAGGTTTTGGTGATTTCACTGTCATCTGTCAAAATTATGAGTAAAATATTAATACATAGTTTTTAAATATTCTTTTAAAAATATGTACCAAGCAGAACAACTGTTGCAATCTCTCCTACAAACTCTGTTCCTTTCTATCATTCATATACTTCAAAATTAAAAAGTTGTGTATGTAATTCAAATGTGGAAGATTGTGTACTCTAAGTTCATCTAATTAGCCTATGCCTTTTATTCTGTTTCATTCAGTTACATATAGCATAGTTCTATCCCTTCCTGTTCTTTACATTTCTACAGGTATATAAAAAATGTTTCTGCTTTATTCAGTTGTGGGTTCCTGCAAATGTTTAAATTATTTCATTATCACTGATAATTCTGTTGACATGAAAGTATTTAATAAATGCATATATTGAATTAATTCAATTAGAATGTTTTGAATAATGTGAGTTTTGAGGTTCACATAGTCATGCTAATGAATATTCAAGTCGTCTGGCATGTGGCACCACCATATATGTTGGTAGGTACCAATATACCAAGTGTATGGCATCATATTCTAGAAGACCAATATCTGCTATGTATAATTTTAATAATAACATTAAAAATGTCATTGATCATCCTCACAGTCGTCAATGCTATTTTCGTTTAATTTAACATTAGGAAGTGGAATGACTATAGTGCTTTTTTTGTTGGGGTTTATCTTTGACATATGCTTCATGGCCTGACTTAACCAGCTTTCATGTGCCATTCTCTTTGATTGGGAAGTTGTTGCAGATCTTATTGTTCCTGACATTTATTTACTGGTTTTGAACTTGTGTAGGTAATTTAGTGTCTGTTTGGACCATAATGTGTAGGAGAATGCATGAGTTAATGATTGACTAACTAATTTAGTGTTTCTTATATTTTGATTTTGAAATTTTGAGTACAAGCTGTATTAGTTGTAAGCAGGTCATAAACTAAGTTAGTGGTTGCTTTAATTTTTCTTGCCCAGATTGACATTTTAATGCAGTACATTTGCATTACAATGCTGAACATGAGTCAGATATAAATTTTCAATGCAATTGCCATGAAAGCATAGTTGGGTGGGGTTTGAAATGTTGGCATGGCATAATACTTCAGCCCTGCTGTTGCTGTCCATGTTTGCAGTCATAGATTGCCGTTATTTTAGGTAATTTATCCTTAAATTCTGTACTCTCCATTTTATGTTGTTGTCATGCATTAGGAAATCCAGGTTGATAAAAAGGAAATTTTGAAGCAGTTAATTTTTCCAGCCTGCTATTTTTTTTAGCGTCATTTGTGTCCCTGCAGATTTTCACGGCATGTGGTAACTGATGAATTGTGTATGAAACATTGTTGAGATGCTTTAGTTTTTGCTTATATAGACAGTTTTAATTACCACTTTACATCAAGACCAACATGGGTGTCTGCGTGCACCTCGAACATGACAAATGGTGGGCAGAAATGGTATGGAAGAGTGAAACACATTTTATGCCCAATACATATTTTCTGTTAGTGGTGTGACTTTCAAAATAATGAATTGGAACTTACTGTGTATACAGTTCTGAACTTGTGTGTATTAAACAGCAATAGTAAACTTCCAGATATGCCCATTGTACCATGTGAAAAATAAAATCCGATTGCATTCAGACTTTGCTGGAATCAGATTTGTTCTGTTGTTCTGTTAGTGTAGGGCTCTGTTACAGCATGACTTTGATGTAAGTACTAAACTAGTTGCAGGACTTTTTGGTGTCCTTGTAATGTCTGTAATAGCAGCAAACACTGAATCTTTAATACTGTTTTTTTTTAATTCATTCTCTGTACACCTGGTGACTTCTGGCTAGTTTGAACAGGTAACCACGATCAATGAAGAGGTGTGTGTGTGTGAATGGAATGTTTTTTTCATATACAGGAACAGTGAATTGTAATGTTAATTATTCAGTTTATTGGATAGCTGTACTTGCACATATATTACTAAATGTTAACAATTTTATGTCAGTTGCAGGTTTTAATTTCTTTCTTACATTAACTATTCCAGTTGTTATAAGTAATTGGAAGAGCATGGATGTAACCGTGCCATTCATAATGTTGTCTTCTGAACATTAAGAGTGCGCTGTGTACATTCACAGCATTTTTGAACACATATATAGTACAAGAAATTAACATTTTGAAAGAATGGCCTCTTACAGAATTCTTGTGAAAAGGACAAAATTTTAACCTTTGGGAATGGAAGGCATAGGAAGACATCAAAATAGATTTAAGATTGTGTGTTGAGTACCTACAGTATATAACAGAATCCTAATTCTGGAAGTTCTGCTGCCTGCTGTCTTGAATGTTTTGACATTTATTTATTTCAGTTCATGTACAAGGATATAGATTAAAGTGTACAGAATGTGTAAGGAGAAAATTGCATAGATTTCCTGAAATAAACTTGTGATGAAACCACATTCTCTTTGTGTATGAGAGTGCCTAGCATACTAATGTGAGGTGCAAAATCACTGCAGAAGAAAGATATTTTGAGTAAGTTGTAATTGGCCAAGACTGTGAAGGTGCATTTGAAGTTTAATTAATGGTGGTTGTGTAAATTGAATTAGTGTCAAATTGCACCATGTCCTGTTTCTAGCAGAAATGATTAGAGTCTGTATTCTACGAGCATTTAGTATGAAGATTTTTAAAAATTTCAAGTTTCTAGTTGGGGGTGGTTTATTTTTTATTATTATTATGTTATCATCATTATCATCATCATCAAATTTCTCATTTCTCAGCTTTGGCTGGGAAATATTCACCTATCCTGGAATGTAGTAATCAACAGGATTAGGCTTGGTGGTCTATTTGTAGTTTAAAAAGTTTCTTACAATTGAACATGTGCTAAGAATTACATATTTTTGCAATTGTGTTTATGTATTTGGGTGCAGGTTAAGTCTTGTTAGACTTTGTGATAGTGACTTTGGAATTACTCCTGTAGATGATACTACTATCGGGATCACTTGTGCTGCCTTTTGCTTCCACATAGCACATATTTCATTCGCCAGTTCTTGGTACATGTTTTGTTTGTTGGTTATTGTATTGGCGAGATTATGTGTATTTGGGACAGCTGTATCTATCAAAAGGGTGTTCTTTGTTTTCTTATTCATAAAAGTTATGTCAGGTCGATTAAAATGTATTGTTTTGTCCGTAAGTATGCTGCGATTCCAGTACAGCTTGAAATTTATTATTATAATTATTATTTAATTTTTATTTTTTCCGTTGGTTGAAGTATTGGAGTAGACATTGGCATATCCTGATCCTGAAACTCCATCCCGACTGCTGCGATAAAGCATAGCCAAATGTTCAGTAATAAGCTTAATTGACATGGATGTTCACGTGAAAAGAAGAAAGCTGTTCTGGTGAGACTTGAGGTTCTCACAGCAGTGAACAATAAGATTGCTGTCTTCAGGGATGTGATACTGTGTAGTCTGGTAGAACTGTAATGACATTTCAGAGGTTCCCACTGCCTGCATTATTGGATGGACGAATTATGGACACAGCAGGGTTCTTTGAATTTTCAGTGCACTCCTAGACAACATGGCATTATATTACACATGACAGCCATTTTAAAAACTGCTTTGAGCTTGATATTTGGGAGGAGTAAAACATTGCCAAGTGTTACTAATTTTGCCATACAATAATCTACAATATTGAACCAACAAAATCACACAAATGCACATGGATGAAATATATGATAAAACATATTTTATATATGTGCATTTGTTGGTTTGTTTCATCTTTAATATACAGATATGGAACATATAAAGTGCACACAGATTTGAATGCAGGACATCAAGAATGTGAAACAGGAGTGTAGCCACAGAACTCAGTGTGTTGTGTGGTTTGGTTTGTAAATGAGTGCATGGGAAATGCACTGTAGCTACTGAAAAGAAAAAAAGTACCAGCAGCAGATAGAAGTCCAAAATAAATGAGATGTTCAGGTACCCTGGGATTCCATTAATGTAGTGATTGCTGCACTGGACTTTCCAGGTGGCATGTTATAATGATATTCTGGATGCCTTGATTTTTTTTTTTCATTTATAGATTTTGCTGTTGAATTGAGCAAATGATAAAGTTCTCTCTGTGTGTGTGCTTGTGTGCATGTCGTACTGAAATGAAAGGATTGTTCAAAGGTTTCTGTCCATTAATGGATGTTCTAATCAAAGGCAAGGGAATTTAAACATGGTGTACTGTTTTATGTTACAGTTGTTATGTTATGTAAGTGTATGAAATTACCATATAGTTAACAGTTTGCCTGTTTTAAAACTTGGGATTGTGCAGCAAAGTCTTCACGTTACAAGATTTGACAGGCATTTATTTTTCAAGTTTTTTACGTGCAGGTTGATTTTTGTATGGCCACCAGCGGTTTTTATTAATACACAAAAATAAAATGATATTAGGAGTTATGATTCTCTTCATTCTTCAGATTTATTATTATTGCTGCATTTTCTGAATCTTTTTAAATTTTCATTGAATAGCTGCATTTTTGGAACATGTGTCTAAAATATAATTGTTGTGATGGGTTATATGGGGAGGGTAATATTAAAAGTACTTAGCTCAGGCCAACCTTTTTTTTTTTGGGGGGGGGGGGGGGGTGGTTTGCTTTTACCTCCTTTTTCTTCTGGTGGGTTGTCCGCT
>Ga0131853_10004162_pt1 | contig 25949 bp, 23 predicted proteins | sample TergutLab28metaG_FD_92764 | JGI IMG/M metagenome (GOLD analysis project Ga0131853, IMG submission 92764) | Labiotermes labralis P1 segment gut microbial communities from Petit-Saut dam, French Guiana - Lab288 P1 (version 2) (version 2) | ecosystem: Host-associated > Arthropoda: Insects >... | reverse complement strand
CAGTGAAAAGTTTATTAGGTAATGCCACACTATCCACAGAGAGCTTGCCACCTACATAATCTTTATCTTCTATCGAAACAGAGTATTTATCATTATGTGAACGTGACGTAATCTGACACAAAACCACATCATTACCACCTAAAACTCGGAGCACAAGTGCGGGTCGACGTTTGGTATTCGCTAGATTAGAAAAGGGAAAGTCTATGACAACAATATCACCTTTTACAAATCCGCCCACGCTTCATCCTCCTCTGGTGTGTCCCAATATTTAGCCAAAGATACTTCTGTTAAAAGCATAGTTTCTGGGATGCTGTGCTTTAGTTTCAAAAAATTTACAAACTTTACTACCTCGGTATATTCATTCTCTGGCAAAGCCTTGATTTCATTCATTAATTTTTCAGCAGCAATCATAGCCAATCCACCTTTCCGTCCTAATAAATATAGACTACATTCACTTTCATCATCAAAAGGCAAATACTTCCACCTTTCCCAAGAACACATCAACAGCCGACTTAGCATCAAGACAAACACGTCATAGAACACTTGACACACTCTTGTTGAGTTCAAAATTTATTTCAAAACCAATATTCATCGACATAAACACAACCCCACTATAATAATATACCCAACGGCAAGATTTGTCAACCTCACTTCGCTTCATTTCATGCGTACAACTACGTACAGCCAGCTTTATTAGCGGTGCCAGCACGCTTAGCCTTGCACGTGTGCCCATAATTATTGCATACGTACGACAGTGCAATTTTACGTCAGAAATTTCAACTACGTTCAAATGCATATGTTGATAATTGTAATAGTAAAGACACATCTTAACCAAAATTAAATCACCACTTGTAATTTATCTATATCTATGTTATGATGGTTACAATGCTCCAAGGAGGTGTTTGGGTTAATGATAAAAAGAGAAGAATATATGAGCCGCATACGACCGTTTATAGGCAACGAGCTGATTAAGGTCTTGACAGGCATACGTCGTAGCGGAAAGTCCGTTATGCTTGGGTTAATTAAACAGGAACTAATTGAACAGGGCGTATCTGATTCGCAGTTTATAAGCTTCAACTTTGAAGATATGCGTAATGCCTATCTTTGCACAGCTGAAGCTCTGCATAAAGAAGTGACGCAAAAGACAATGACAATCAAGAACAAGGTGTATCTGTTTTTTGATGAAATCCAAGAGGTTAAGGACTGGGAGAAATGCGTAAATTCGTTTAGAGTGGAGTTTGATTGTGACATTTACATTACAGGCTCAAATGCCAAATTACTTTCTGGCGAACTCGCAACTTGTCTAGCGGGGCGGTACGTAGAATTTGTAATTTATCCGTTCTCTTTTGGCGAATTTATAGAAATACTCGGCTCTGTTAAACAAAATATCACGAAGCAGGAAGTGTTCACGAAATATTTAACTTTTGGCGGTATGCCGTATCTTCACAACTTGCGTTTTGAGGAAGCTCCCTCACTAATTTATCTGCAAGACTTGTTCAACTCCGTTGTTCTTAAAGATATTGTAAAGCGGAACAATGTGCGGGATGTTGATTTATTAGAACGTATAATTGCATACGTATTCAGCGGTATTGGCACAACATTTTCGGCGGCATCTATATCAAAATATTTTAAGAGCGAAAACCGTGTAGCAGCTCCAGAAACCATTATGAATTATATCAGTTATTGCATGGATGCGTTCTTGTTTTATCAGGTACGCAGACAAGACCTGCAAGGCAAGAAGTTATTGGCTATAAACGAAAAATACTACGCCGCCGACCACGGCATACGTGAAGCGGTCTATGGTGGCAACATGAAGGACATCAACCTTATTCTTGAAAATGTGGTTTATGTGGAGCTACTACGCAGAGGCTACAAGATAACTGTTGGCAAAATAGGAACGAAGGAGATTGACTTCGTTTGTGAGAAACGAGGCGAAAAACTCTACGTGCAAGTGACATACTTATTTGCATCAGACGAAACCACTCTGAGAGAGTTTGGTGCATTTGATTCTGTCAAGGATAATTTCCCGAAATACGTGGTATCTCTTGATGAGTTTAATATGAGTCGTGATGGGATAAAGCACAGGAACATTAGGGACTTCCTACTTGCAGACGAATGGAATTAGGTAAAGATTGCAACACATCAGAAATGTGAAAATGTAAAGTGGGGTCGATTGACATTGCCAAAGCCATCCAGTCAATCAATAATTGGCTAGATGTCTTTTTAATGCGTGAGACTTACCTCTCTCCCCAAATATTCCTTCTATACTCTGTAGGAGAAACCCCCATCTTTGCCGTAAATTGTCTAATGAAGTAAGTATCGTGCTTAAACCCAATGGCTTCTGAAATTTCGCTTAGACTTAGCTTTGTGTGACTTAGGGCTTCGGTAGCGATTTTAATGCGGTGTGACAACACATAATCCATCGCAGTGCGACCCACTTGTGCTTTGAACTTACGGTTTAGCGATGTGCGGTTTAGATGTGCTACTTTACATAACGCATCCAGCGTAATTTCGCTTGCGTAGTTAGTGTGTACATATTCCAAAACCAAATCTATCTGAGATTTTTCTCGTTTTATAGTGCCTGGCAGTTTGCGACCCGCATAGATGTCCTCCAATAGGTATAGCGTTTGCAGTAGATAGCGGCGTATACGGCACGTCCACATACCATCGCTTTGTGCGCTGGTTTCCGTACCCATGATTGCCAGCCATTCAGAAATGCGCAGATATGTTTGCGGTGGCAGGTCCATTGTGCCGTCATAATATTCGTCACGTTTCAAAAACAGGTTCATTAGGTTGCGGTCATGCTCGTCACTCAACTCAATAAAGTCGTTGTTTGCCAACCTCTCAAAGGTCAAGTTGTAATTTAGAAATCCAGGGATGAAACTAAAGGACTTGGCAGCAAGACGTGAATACTCCTCAAGCTTCATCTCGTCGTATTGTGATAGTAACATAATGGACGGAGCTGTCAGTGTGACGGCTTTTTTATTTAATACAAAACTGGCTCTACCTTGTGTTATAAGAACAAGCGTGACACGATTGGACATTGGTGGGTTTTCAAACTTTTGATTGGACTCAAACTCAATATCAACAATTCGTGGTGGTCTGTGGCGACAAATTTGTGGCATCTCTCTACCTCCGCTGCAGATAGTATAGTTACAAACTTCCTTTTGTTTATTGTAACACGTTTGCGAGCATTGTACAATAAGTACAAATGTTTTTAGGGGTGATGCTTATGAAAAAGAGGACACTGGGACAAAGGTACACGCATTTTGTAACAAAAAAGCCACTTTTTTTCTATGGATTTATTTTTATGGGGATTGGGTTGTTTCTATGGCTAACGCTGACAACATCAATCGAAACAAACGAAGGGGTTCAATCACTTTTCTATACCATCTTTATGAGGGCGGGGAGTGGGCTATGAACACAAAAAATCTGGGTTACTTCAGTGCGATTGGTTTTATGTCAAAATACATAGGGCGTTTCAAGGGCAATTTTATCATGTTCTATTTTGGATGGTTTTTCAGTATGTTACTTTCTGTCGTCATGCCCATTTTATTCGGTATAATGATTGACGAGATAGTACACCACCAAAACGTAGATTCGTTTTTAAGCATTAGCCTTGTTTTCGTTGTTATGTCAGTGTTTTCCTGCATTTTGTATTTTTTGATTTATGCACAGTATCAATATTTAACGACAATGTACTGCTTCAGCATACAGCGTGATATTTTTCGTCATTTTAACAAATCTTCATCGCAACATCTGGCAAATACCAAAAGTGGCGATGTCGTAATGCTAATACAGCAATATTCTCGTGAGTGTATGCACTTTGTTGTACGCAATATCGTACATACCGCAAACAGCATCCTTGAACTGATATTGTTGACAACATTCTTGTTTATCATCAGTCCGCAAATTGGTGTGCTGGTACTTGTTTCCGCACCCTTATCCGTTTTTGTCAGTGCAAAATTCGGTAAAAAGATACGCAATTATTCCAACGAGCAACGTGAAATTTACGGCGTATATGTCAGCTTTGTTTATGAAATTTTCACTGCTATACGTGACATAAGGCTTCTTGGTGCAACAAGAAAGGTTAATCGTAACGTAGTTAGCTGGCACAAGCGAATGTTCAAAGTGGATAACAAGGCTAAAGTGTCCACGATTACAGCACAAAATATCATCACAGGAACCAATTTGGTATTGCAGTTATCAATTTTCACATTGGTAGCATGGCTTGTTGGGCTTGGCGAAATGACCATCGGCACACTCACTATTGTGTTGGCATATTTTGCTGCACTTACAAGACTGGTAGAGAGGTTAAGTGGCTCATATTTAGATGCCCAAAACCGCATTGGTTTCATTCAACGTATTTATGATTTTATGCACTCGCCAACAGAAGATGGCTGGTCTGGCAAAAATGAACTTGTCATTACAAATGGCGAAGTAATATTCAAAAACGTATCATTTGCGTATGAAAACAACAAAGATGTTCTACATAATTTTAATCTGCACATTAATGCTGGCGAGCGGTTTGCACTGTGTGGTAAATCTGGTTGTGGTAAAACAACACTGGGCTATATGCTTATCGGTTTTTACGAAGCACAGTCGGGTGAAATTTTGATTGACGGGCAAAGGCTGGCGGATTGCACACTTCACTCTATACGTAAAAATATAGGTGTGGTATCACAGGATGTGTTGCTGTTCGATGGCAGTATCAAGGATAACTTGCTATTAGGCAAGCCAAAAGCGAGTGATGATGAAATCCGTGTCTCTTTGAAACAAGCTGGCATCTGGGAATATATCGAAACCTTACCAGACGGCATAGACACCGTAATTGGTGCAAGTGGTACAGGCTTGTCTGGCGGACAAAAACAACGCATATCCATAGCACGTATATACCTCAAAAATCCCAAAATAATTATATTTGATGAAGCAACAAGTGCATTGGATGACGAAACAGAACAACAAATCCATGAAGCATGGCAAGCGGTTTTGGCTGATAGAACAGCAATCGTCATAGCCCATCGCCTAAGCTCTGTCATGTTATGTAATCGTACTGCCATTATCGAGGGTGGTAAAATTGTGGAGCTTGGTGTGCCACAAGACATGGTGAGCGATAACGCTGGTTTCAGAAACCTTTTTGCTGTGAAGGAGGTGCATTAGTATGCTGTCAAAACAAAAATATAGACTGACCGTTCTAAAAGCCTTACGACCCTTCTCCGTTGGCATAAACCGTTTTATGATTATAAACTGCATTATTAGTCTTGTAGTGATGGGTCTAAGTTTCATACAACCCCTGTTTTACGCTATGTTTATTGATGATGTAATATTGGGCGGGCAATTCTCTCTGATGGTTGTTGTTGTAGTGGGTTACCTTTCCGTTTTCATCTTGAACACGTTGCTTTCCTATGCAAAAAACTATAGCACTAACCGATGGGTTAATCGTGTTACTTTTCGTGCTAAAATGAAGATATTGAAGGGCTTTTTTGGTCGTGACTTTACGGAATATGACGGACAAAGTGTGGGTGATATGAAAATGAGGCTTGAGGACGACATCACCTGCATTGGGGATTATGCCGAGGTGCAAACCACGGGCTACATAACCGCTTGCATAACCCTCGTAATTGCAACTATTTTGTTGTTTATTGTGGAGTGGCGACTAGCCATATTTGCCATTATTGGGATACCCACCACCCTTTGGCTAGAACATATAGTAGCAAAGCGTGAAGCCAAGGTTTTAGAATGGCAACGAGAAAACAGCCAAAAGATGTCCAGTTGGCTTCATGCGTCCGTGCAAGGTTGGCGTGAAGTCAAGGCATTGAACTTACAAAAGCACGAGGAGAGACAATTTCTCGGTCACATACGCAATTTTGCTATATATTACAGCACATGGATAAATTATTGGGTTGCACGGGCTATCATCATCCCAAGTATTAAAGAAGAATTTGTTATGCGTTTTGGTCTATATTTTTTCGGCGGATTGTTGATTATTGGTGGCAATCTAGGCATTGGCTCATTGTTGATTTTTATGCAGTATTATGCAATATTGTCAGGTGCATTGGAAACGGTTTCACGAACAGATGCGGAGCTTCTTTCAGCTAAACCGAGAAGTGAAAGGTTGCTGGAGGAGCTGAACGCAAGTAGAGCTTTCATCAAGAATAGGAACTATGAAAATCCCGAGGGTAACGGCTCAATAGAGTTTAGGGATGTGAGTTTTTCATATCCGCTATCTGACAAGGCAGTCATTAGCAATCTAACCTTTTCTATTGCTAAGGGTGAACGTGTGGCGATAATGGGCAAAAGTGGTGCAGGAAAGACGACAGTCTTAAAATTAATGCTGGGGATGTTGAAGCCAACATCAGGGGAAGTGCTGTTTTCTGGCAAACCAGTTAAACACATTAGACCTAACGACCTGCACAAGTATTTTGGATTTGCCATGCAGGAAAACATCCTTTTCGACACCTCAATAAAAGAAAACTTACTCTATGCCAAGCCAGATGCCAGTGACGACGAGCTTGCCGATGCTTGCAGAAAAGCCTTTATATTAGACTTTATAGAGGACTTGCAGGACGGTATGCACACAATCGTCGGCGAGCGTGGCGTAAAACTTTCAGGCGGTCAAAAGCAACGCATTGTTTTGGCTAAACAGTTTTTGCGTGATGCGGACATCTTTGTTTTCGACGAAGCAACCAGTTCATTGGACCAGTATAGCGAAAATATGATTCAAGATGCTATAGGAAATATCGACAGGGACAAAACTATAATAGTAGTCGCACATAGAGAAAGTTCTACTTCACTGTGTGATAGGATAATATCTATGTGAATGAGAACCAACCTTTGACAAACATATCTATCTGTATTTAACAAAAATACTAAATATAAAAGTCTATAGCAAACTGAGAATGGTATAAAAATACTTTAAGACCTCAATGTGGTCGGCAATTAGTCGTTCGGGACTGAAAACCTCATGTTCCCAGAAGAATATCCTTCTGGTGTTGCTGGTTCGGTAGACCCTATCTACGTTATGGTGCTGATGCCAATTGTTTTGTGCTAGTACATAGATAGACATAATATGGGAATGCCACCTAAATCGTCGGACAAACAATTGGGAGAAGCAGTCCGCAAATCGTTAGTGCCACCCGCTAGGACACTACCTTCAACCGATTTATTTGGTTTCAATACCATTGATAGTTTGGGTTCTTACGACCCTTTCGACCCAGAACGTGACGGAATCGAGAGTTATGCACACAACGCCTTCAGTGGTGTATTTTACAATCACCAAGCTGAAGCTGTCAACTTAATGACTGTATACATACTACACCACATCAAAAAGGTGAATGCAAGAGTGGATGTTAACGGCATAGCAGAAAACTTAACCGATACAGATACTACCTCTCATCTCGTTGGTGAGAACTGGAAGGGTAGGTCGCTGCTCGGGCATTTTATCAGCGATAACTGCATCTTCCAACAACAGCGATTCGTAAATGAGTCGAACGCTGACTTCACTAGAATCTTCACTGACAAGTTAGACGCAATCTTTGCAACGGCAAAAGAGAACGACTGCACTGTACAGATTTTCCGTGACATTCTGCATTCAGTTGCACTACAGCTTTGCTTTAAGTATGGCTTTGATAACAGTCCTCTCCGTGTATATTCCACCATACACACAGCAATCGACCTGCACGAATCAGGTGACGTTGTCACTGCCGAAATGATGAGTGGCGGTGACTACAGATATTACATCAACGAACAAATAATGTTACGTCAAAGTGATGTTTTATCTGGTGATACCTACATAATCAACAAAGATGGCTTGAGCCAATTCTGCGACCTCATGGAAAGCCTTGGTTTGGCAGAACAAAGAGGGCATCATCAGATTGCAGAGCGAATCCGTAATCTGTAATACTGGTCGGTGTATCTCAGCCTTGTCGCCGAAGGTGCTTGAAAGCATAAAAATTCAAAGTATATAGTGTGCCGATTTAAGTTTTCGCCGAGTTGTGATGAGTTGAGACTAAATATAAAATGAAACAACAAAGAAACACTCGGCAAAACACTTGTTTTGCACGATTTATTAGACATTGGCACAATCAGTACAATGACGATATAGGCAAAATAGCTCCTTAGACATGATTTATTGGGCGACACTGCAACTTGAACCATGCCACGGAAGCAAAACGCCTCAAAGAGACTCTTTCAAACAAAACAAAATCTAGGAGGATTCAATTAATGGATACAAATAAATTTTATCAGTTAGCATTTAGTTCAGATTTCTCATGTGCCGACACACAAGAAGCCCTTGATAATCACTTTCAAAGTGTAATCGACAAATTGGTCGCTAAGACAGAGAGTTGTCTGGAATCAACCCAATCAATCTCCGAAGTAGTTGAAACATTCCATTTTTCAGTGCTTGCAGCCGCATTGCTACAAAGAAAAGCCAGTTTAAGGGAGAAAGAAATTCGGGCAGTTACGCCACCTGAAGAAACTGTGTATACAGCCGTTCTATCCCAATTGGGTTGTAGTCCAGTAGTCAACCCAAAAATGGATGATGTTGCTGAACTATTCGATTCACTTCCTTCTGCTCACATTATAAAAGGCGGTAGTGTCGTGGGAAGTCTAGCACAAATCATGTCCGAGGATTTCAAATTCATTGGACGCACACTTCGTGCCTTCGCCGTGACTTGCCTACTTGGTGACAATTTTACTCATAGTAATTCTACATCCTGTCTGGGTAGCACCTTGAGCCAATACGAGCCAACAGCACTACTCACCAACTTATCACGCTTTTCTGTAATTGGAACTGTGGAAAAAAATCCACATTTCCATAATCGCACCTCATCAGTGAAGCCTATAGATACCAGTTACTACATCATTGAAGTCGCTCGTAGCCTAGGGTTCGCAAAAATATTTTCTAATAAGCTGGCGGAATTATTGCAATTGGATAGCATGAGTAATATTGACCGTGCTAGGCTTGAGGAAATACGTCACTATATGCTTGACAAGCTAACGAGAGGATTTTTTGGACTTAACGATTTACATTTGATGCGTGTGTGTAGCTTGGTTTTATCAATGTCAAGTGCGTCTGAATATATGGATGCCAGCAATGATACCCAATCTAACAAAAGTGAAGCAGACGTAGCAAATCCCCACGAATCTAACAAAATCGGTATAGGCGAAGCCTTGCTACGTGAGTTAACCCCTAATGAATGCATAAGTCTACTGGCAAGACAATCAATAGTCACCAAAACAGGTATTGACACGGCTTTTGGGTCTTTCTATAAGCCTAATGCTGGCATAGGCGGGTTTTATCGGATGGTTAAACGATATAGTCTGCTGGATGGTCACAGGTTAGGATTGCTACGCAGTGCGGTAGAGTCTATAGAGTCAAAGTAAAAGAAAGCCAATCGCATAGATGACCCAATGATGACTAGAAAGTCTATATTTTCTTAGCTTGGAAAGGAGAGTTTACATGAATAAAATAGCTCATTTTGAGTCAATAATGCCCCTGCAGCACCATGATGCACTTGATGCGTGTGTCAATCGAAAAATCAACCAATATATTACCGCATGACAATTCAAAAACTAGCCACGGTGTTTTTGTTATATTGATAAAACCGACCATCCAGAGCTATGAGTGGTCGGTTTTTCGTTTAGATGGTGTGGTTGAAATTTCGCTTGACAAAAGCAGTACCAACATATAAACTAATGACGACAACAAAAATACGTAAGCTAACATCTTTTTAACAAGTTTTATTCGCATACGCTCTGGTATATGCTATCCGTCGCCAGACGTGTTGAGATACCGTAAAGCACTTTGGTGTCAATAAATTTTATGGCACAGTGTTCAGGCGTGCATGAGTACATTTCATGTGTTGCCGACAGGATGCCACAGATGCCCTCCATACCAGCATAACGTATGCAATTTTATGTGCAATACACGTTACATCAAATGAATAAATGACGGTTGATTTCAAATGATTACTGCCAACGTGAGTCTTTTGCACAATCACTTATCAAACACAATCCCCTTGCACTCCGTGTAGTCCTTATGCTATACTCAAAAAAACTAAATTTATACGTACGCAACTGAACGCAACGGTCGAAATGATATGGTTTTATTCGGTTGAAAAAACGATATTTATCAAGGAGAGTCGAAATGAAATTCAAATATATGTGGAAAGACCAATGCACCGCCGATGTGATAGTAGACGTTGCCAGCAATAAAATAACCGTGGTCAACCACTCTGATGATTGGTTAAAGCGACCCTTCGGTGAAAATGACAACCCTACCATGCAAGACCTCGAAGCTTTTTTTGAAAGCCGTTGCTTTCCCAGAGAGCGTGCAAATGCCAAAGAACTCCTTGGCGACCTTGAGTTACACACCTACGACCCACTGGACATTATAATGCGTACCCGAGGAAGACAGTGGGATGATTTTAATTGGATTTTATTTGAGGGGGACGGCGTTACCTATGAAGACATTAAACTCAGAGATTAAGCCAATTCGAATTGATGTATCAAAAAACGACAGAAGAAGCACATCTACTTCCAGCAAAGGAAATCAGACAAAATGGTTCAAAGATGGCAAATGGATTAAAATTGACTATATGGGCTACGAAGGACTTTCAGAAGTTTTGGCGACATACATTGCGGAACACACCAACGTAGTTGACTTTGCGCCAATTACCAAGTATTATTTATGCACAGGTATTGCCGAAGGCAGGGATTATGTTGGATGCTATAGCAACAACTTCCTTGCAGATGGCGAGGAGTGCGTAACAGTACAGCGGTTGCTGACGTTCAAAAAGGGTAGATACATTAATAAACAACTAGAAGAAATGTCAACCCAGACAAGAATAAAAACCGTGGTAGATTTTGTGATTGAAGAAACACGTATCTCAAATTTTGGTGAGTGGCTTACTGCTTTATTGGAGTTTGATGGTTTGATATTAAACGAGGACAGACATCTTCACAATGTGGCAGTAATACGTAGTACGGACGGGACGTACAAGCTCATGCCCCTGTTTGACAATGGAGCCGCTTTTCTGTCTGATGTGCTTAGGGATTTTCCTATGTCGAAAAGCGTAAACCAGTGCATAAGAAGCGTGAAAGCCAAACCTTTTAGCACAAGCTTCAGCAGACAAGTTAAGGCGGCGCAAGAGCTTTATGGGTCACAGCTGTCGCTAAGCCTTTCAGGAGATGATATTACCGATGGTTTTTTCGATGGCATAAGCGAGTATTCACAGGAAGTTAAGCAACGTGTTTTGGCGGTATTGCGTAGACAGATAAGTGACTGGCACGATAAGGCTACTAAAGATATTGGTTAAATCCCTAGACACTCGCACCACAAGATTAACGCTACAGAATCAACATATTTGCTAACTATATAAGAAGAACGCTCTTAAATCCATAATTTATGGATTTTGGGGTGTTTTTGTTTTAAGAAACGTATAGAATTTTATGAAAATATATGGTCTGAATAACTCAAACGATAAAGAGTTGAACAAAACAAAGTGCATCGTGTGAACAAAGTTTTGAGATATATAAAGCAACATTTCTCGAATATTCTTTTACTTAATTCATTCCCTAGACCACCACTACACTTGTTTCGTTTTTGAGTAGTGTGTATGGATGTGCCTGTCACTGTATACACTTGGATACGAAAACAGGTATGACCCAGAAAAGCAGATATGACCAATAGTACATAGGAAAATAGGGAGAGGTGCACTGTCGTACCACCGATGACTCACAGTACAGTTTGATGTACAGTGCGGTTTGATTTACAGTACATTTTGGCGTAAACCTTTCACACAATCACTAGCGTGCCAGCCAATACATCGCCACTCTAGCACACCTCGAAGCTCAAAACAAAAAGTGAGAGATTTACACACATACACACCAACCACTGCCGACAGTCAAAAGTTATGAGACAGCACTATATCGTGGTAAAGTGAACCAATACTACCACCATAGCAGAATTTGATAAGTTTTATTTGGACGTAGTGAGTGCCCTCACAGCACACACTGTATTAGTGTGTGTGCATTATTTATTGATGTTTGTATGTGCCAGACGTGTGGAGATGCCACAAGCCACGCAATGCTGAGATTACTTTTGGTTATGCACAGTCATCTTTGTAAGCGGTGCCAGTATACGCAACTATCCACGCATACGTTACGATACATCAATTAACGTGTGATGAGTACACGACATACCTATGAACAGATGGTGATTCGATTTTATGAGTGGTGATAGTGTGGCAGTTCCACACATATATATGTTAGACATCGCTGTGTGTGTTTAATGAGCCAAATCACGAATTGTCTTGTTCAAGACATACGACCTCGGATAAGGATTAGAAAATGTGATGAGCCAACTGGCGGGCATCTTGAGAGTGACAATCTTTTTGGAATTCGCTAGCGTTACGTTGAGCTTATGGATGCTATCGCTGCTACAGTTGGTCAAAGTCTCGTGGATTCGTTTATTGGACTCGGTGACATGGATGAGGGCGAGAGCAGTTTATTTTAGGTCTGCGGTATGTTATCTGTCAATGAACTACAGTATATCACATTCACACACAGAAAGCCAGCATATAATGTGCAACAGCGAAATTCACCGTGAAAACCTTCTTTATTTGCGAGTGATGGACGACTCATTTCGATTACAAACATGAAGCCTGTCAAAAGAGTTCCTAAAATTTATTTAGGAGTTGACTATCATGCTGAAGTGTGCTAGTAAGATGTCACCAAGCATAAGCTTGTCTAAAGGTGAAATGTTAGGAGCTGACGGAATGAATGTGAATGCCACATTACCGCCCGATTTCCTACAAAAGATTAGAGAGGTTATTGCCGTTGGCATAGCAAAAAACCTTATAAACAAGGCATTGGCAGAACTTCAATCGGAAAATACTTTAGAAAAACCGTAACTGCATACTTGCCAAGACATCAAAAACCTGATAAAATGTATCTAGCATTACATTTTATCAGGTTTTCATTGTAGTAACAGAAAGGCGGACCAACATATGAAGGCAGTGGCTTATATAAGGGTATCTACAGATAAAGACGAACAAGAGATGTCCTTGTTAAACCAAAAGGAGTTCTTTGAAAAGTATGTAGAAAGCAAAGGCGATGAACTGGTTGGGATTTATTCGGACAAAGGCAAATCTGCCACCAAAGTAAAAAACCGCATCGAGCTGCAAAGGATGATTCGTAACGCCAAGCGTGGAGAGTTCCAAAAAATTTACGTTAAGGATATAAGCCGAATATTTCGTAATATGCTTGATTTCATAACATTTTCAAGGGAAATAATAGACGAACACAAAATCCAAATACATTTGGTTAATATGGGAGAAGGCAGGGACATAGATGCTTTTCTGCTAAACATTTTTGCGATGTTCGCTGAGTATGAAAGCCAGAAAATCAGTGAACGAGTAAAGTTTGGAAAGAATATTTCTAAAGAAAAGGGCATTGTTCCCAATTTCGCATTTGGCTACGACCGCCAAGATAAATGGACTCTCATCCCCAACAAAGAGGCTGAGTGGGTTAAAAAGATTTTTGATATGTACACCGAAGAAAATATCGGGATGGGACGAATTGCAGAGCATTTATTTGATTTACGTGTTCCCACCAAGAAGAAAAAGGATGGAGAAATTAATTACAACTGGAGCCAGAATGGAATAGCACGCATCCTTAGAAATCGCTTATACACAGGTGTTGTTATCAATAACAAACAAAATACCAAAAACCTTTATTCTGGCGAACGCATAACCCTTCCAGAATCGGAGTGGAAAATCACTATACGCCCAGATTTCCGCATCATCAGTGACGAACAATTTGAAAAAGCACAGAAATTAATCAAAGACAGTAAGAAGAAATTCCCTTACGACACGGTTACAGGTAAGCGTACAGCAGTGCGCAGGAGCGAAGTTCACGCTCTTAGTAATCTTCTCAAATGCAATATTTGTGGTGGCAGTTACCGAAGATACCAACGCAAACATTCACCCAACGGCGAATATTACATTTGGTGGGTTTGTGCTAGTCGCCACAAATATGGCAAAGAAAAGTGTTCAGCAGAACATATTAGACTTGAAGAAGCAGATGTTTTATTCGCCATAAGTCAGCTTTTTGATTATCTTGTTCAGGACAGAGAATCCTTTTTCTCGCTTGTAGAAAGCACTTGTAACCGCCTGATTAAAGAACACATCAAACAATCAAGCAGTATAGACCTCGAGGAAATGGAGCAGCAGCTTTCTGCTTTATCCGAGGAACGGGAACGCATTAAAACAATGATGCGTAAGGGTCTGCTGGAGATTGATGAAGGCGAGAGTGACATGAAGTCACTTAATGCCGACATCAAACGAATCTCCGCAATAATTGATACTCAGGATACATCCAACGAATTGACCCGACGTGTTAAAGCTAACCTAAAGGGTTTTTTCAAAACATTTGATACTTTTTCCTACGTAGAAGGTTTCACTAACAGTGGCTTGAAATCTATTGTAAATGAAATTATAATCATAAACGAAACGGAGCTGCATATACACTTCAATGTGGACGATTCTGTAGAAGGGTTGTTTTTTCCTGTGCAAATAGTGGGACAGCAGTCATCGAACAATCCCAATAATACTATGAAAGATAATCGACACTTAATTGATATTCAGTACACAAAGATGTAACAGAAAGATTGAATAAGATTAATCCAAAGCTGGCAAGTCAGGCGAAGATGGTTTTGGAAGTTAACAAAAGTGAGAGACACATTAGGGGCGGAATGGCAACCAAGGAAAAATACATGGCTGCTTCTAGTAACAGCGTGGGCAGGAAATATTAAAACAAACAGCGGCTGACCTTAGGGGTAAGCCGTTTAATTTTACCACTGGACATCTTCGACGGTTTTCGATATAATGACTGTTGGGGGTGTCCTTTTTGATTAGTGATTTTGAAAGTATTTTGATTGATACCATGGCGGGGATTGTGGAGCAAAAAAGCGGGGCGACAGATGACCATGTCATCCGCACTCGTATTTTTATGCAGATTATGCTGGAAGCTATGGTTGATGCTGATATTTATGGGGACGAAATGAAAGGTGTTTGTATACAAACTGCCTCCAAAGCCTCGCAGCTACATGATTTAGGAAAAATCTCAATAGATAGCAATGTTTTGCAAAAGCAGGGTTCGTTGACAGATGCAGAATTTGAACTGGTTAAAAACCATACGGCTGTCGGTGGTGAAATTATCGGTAATATGATGAATAAAGTGCCTGCCAGCAAGTTTTTGGAATATGCTAAAATCATAGCGGAAAGTCATCATGAATGTTGGGATGGTGGTGGCTATCATAAGGGTCTTGTGGGGGAGGAAATACCTATTTTAGGGCGGGTAATGGCGATTGCAGATGTTTATGACGCATTGGTTACTAAAAGACCTTATAAAGAGGCATTTTCCCACACAAAGGCTGTCGAAATCATAAAAAATGACGGTGGTGTTCATTTTGACCCTACCCTTGTCCAATTGTTTTTGCAAGTCCATGAGAAGTTTGAACAAATTGTCAATGGTGCATCAGAAAATTAAGCCAAATGATATAGTGCCATATTAAAAAAGCAGTGTATGATGATTGCTAGCAAAGACCCCTTACTTTTTATAGCTACACCACCAATATAAAATCCTACAACTCACGAGCAGGTCACTGACCACCGTGGGAAATAATATTTCTATTAAAAGTTTTCACCTTATACCCCCAAAACCATACCTACACAAAAAGGGGCGACAATCAGTCGCCCCCACAATTAACACCCGCAAGTCGGGCAAGTTTCTCCATTTTTTTCTAGGATGATTTTATTACCATCCATTGATACTTGGACTTTAGATTCTTTGACCAATTTTAGAAGATTTCTGTATTCTTCTGGGATAGATATTCTTCCTAAATCGTCAAGGGTTCTTGTTTTGAACATTTTCTTTTCGTCTGCCATTTGGACACTCTCCTTTCCTATACCCTTTTTGTCTAAAGTGCTTGACAAGAAGACCTAAGGTAGGATATAATATCCCTTAGGTCCTTTGGGGTCCGTGTGGTGCTTGCCTGGGTTTCTTTGCGAGAATTGACAGGCAAGCACTTTTTACGTTCCCCAAGATTTTACATTTTCAGTATACAATAAAATTATGGGCTTGTCAAGAGTTTTTTGTAAAAAGTATGTTGTTTTTGTGGTGTTGTCTGTCGAAATGGGGCGGGCAATGCCCGCCCCATTTCGACAGACATTTATATTTGGAATAAGATTAAGGGCAACCCACAAAAAGGGTTGCCCTGTTTTTATTTCAATGCTTCTAGTAAATCAATAAGATAATCATAATTTTTAGCAATGCTGGAAATGCTGGCTCTCTCATCTGGTGTGTGTAAGTCAAAAATGTCTGGACCAAAGGAAATCATATCCAAACCAGAAATACGACTGTCAAAGATGCCACATTCAAGACCAGCGTGTATGGCTTGCACCACAGGCTCTTCACCAAACTTTTCCGCCCATACCTTAACAGATATGTCACGAATTGGCGAAATGGGATTATATGCCCAACCAGGATAACCATCAGAAATCGAAGTGGTAGCACCCAAAAGCTGACCCAGCCTTGCAATTCGCTCGCAAAGAGAATTTTTGCGGGACTCTACGCTGGAGCGGACAGAACAGGTTATAACAATATTGCCATCCTTCATGGCAACCACACCCAAGTTGTTAGAGGTTTCTACCAGACCCGCCAAATCCATGCTGAAATGGTCTGGACCATATGGGATGAGCAGCAACAAGTCAATAACAGCGTCTTTTGTTTCCTTAGCCAGTACCGCACTTCCCTCTTCCAATTGTCCAACATTTATAGCTTTGATAGAGACATCTGGGTCGGATGTGGAAAGTTCAGCTTTATAAACTGCTTGTATATGTTCAAGTTCCACTTGAAGCAAGTCTAGGCAAGAGGGGGCAAGAATAATCTTTGCCCATGCTTCACGGGGAATGGCATTGTCCTTGCTTCCGCCACCGATTTCTGCAATTTCAAAAGGAGTTTTAAGGCTGTGCAACACACGCCCTAAAATTTTATTAGAATTGCCCCGCTCCAATGAAATGTCTGCACCAGAATGACCGCCCTTTAAGCCACTAACAAACAAGGTGACAGATGTGGTGTTCCCAGATTCGGCTTTGGCTTCTTTGATTGGAAGTTTGACAGTAACCTTACCGCCACCAGCACAACCAGCACAAAAAATACCATCTTCACTACTATCCAAATTAATCATTCGGCGACCTTGCAAGGCATTTACATCAAGGGCTTTTGCCCCGTCCATGCCAGCTTCCTCAACGGTGGTTAGTGTAGCTTCTATGGGTGGGTGCTTTAAGGTGTTATCAGCAAGAATCGCCATTATCATAGCAGAACCTATACCGTTATCCGCCCCCAAAGTTGTCCCGTCGGCGGTGATAAAGTCCCCTTCGATTAGTAAATTAATGCCTTGGGTTTTGAAATCGAAATCCACATTGGTATTTTTTTCGCAAACCATGTCAATATGAGCCTGCAAAATCACAGGGGGCGAATTTTCATAACCTTGGCTTGCTGGTTTTTTGATTATTAGGTTATGTAAATCGTCCTGCTGGGCATCAAGCCCCAAATCCTTTGCCCATTTTAGAATTGCATCGCTTAATGCCTTTTCATCCCAAGAACCATGGGGAATGCCACAAATCATCTCGAAATTTTGAAAAACATCGGATGGTTGCAAGTGTCCTAGCACGTTCATTTCATTATCCTCCTTGTGGTGTTATGTTAAATATATTGTCCATATTATAACACAGTCAAAAACCAATTGCAAGCCCACTGTCTATGCTCTTTTATACCAACTAGGTACAGAGTTTTTCATATTGTCATACCAAGACAATACATCTTTTGCCAAGTTTGTCATAAAATCAATCTCACCTTGTCCAAAAGGTATCGCCCAAGGAATACTTGCCAGTATATTACAAGCTATGTAAAGGGTCATTAGACGAAAAAACTCCTCTGGTGGTTCGCCATCAAAATAACCATGGATTTGACCCGTAGCAAATAAAGGGCTTATGCGGACAGAAAATGGTATACGGTTAAATTCTACCCAAGGGTCGCCGAAGCTGAAACGGTCAAAGTCGATAATCACAAGTTCGCCATCCGACAGCATCATGTTTCCTGTGTGGTAATCTCCGTGATGAAAGTTTTGGGGGCGATTTGCTAACAAATGGCGATTTTGCTCAATGTATTCCAAGATGTGGTTATCGCCTTCAAAACTAAGCCCACATTCTTGATAGTTGTTGATTGTTCTGTCGATTTTAGCATTAAAATATAGTTGCCATTCCTCCTGTTCGGCAGGTGCGGGTATGGTGTGTATTTGCCTTAAATACTTACCAGCATCCAGTCCAAGAGAATAATGCTGTTCTTTAGTCATATTGGGTAATAATGGTATCAAGTCCTCCCCATCAACCCAACTTTGCAACATGTGAACGCCGTTTTCGTCTTCCCAATAATCCACAGGGCGACACATGGGTATGCCCAAATCCGCCACTTGCTTCATTAGCCCATGTAAACGCTGGCGGGATTGTTGTCGCTCTAAAGGTGAAGTCCGTAGAAGAAATTTTGTGCCGTCTTTGTGGGTGGCACAAAATTTCTTGTCAACAGACCAGCCTGAGTCAATGGGTATTAGCTGTATAAATTCCATTAGTCCACCAAAACAGGATTAAAGCACTCACGCCATGGCAAGCCCCATTTGTTAAGCATATCCATAAATGGGTCTGGGTCAAATTCTTCTACATTAAACACGCCAGCTTCCTTCCAGATGCCTTGCATCATAAGAGAAGCACCAATCATTGCTGGCACACCTGTGGTATAGGATATAGCTTGGCTGCCTACCTCTTTATAACACTCTTGATGGTCACAAATGTTGTAAAGATAGTAAGTTTTTGGTTTGCCATCTTTAATACCTTGGAAAATACAACCAATGTTGGTTTTGCCGTGGGTTCGAGGACCAAGGCTGGCAGGGTCTGGCAAAACAGCCTTCAAAAACTCGATTGGTGCAATTTGCTGACCGTTAAAGTCAATAGGTTCGATAGAGGTCATGCCTACATTTTCTAGCACATTTAGATGGGTTATATATTTCTGTCCAAAGGTCATAAAGAAGCGGATTTTTTTAAGACCCTTAATGTTTTTTACAAGGGACTCCAATTCCTCATGGTATAGCAAATACATATCTTTTTTGCCGACTTCTGCAAAATCATACTCACGTTTAATTTCCAGTGGCTCGGTTTCAATCCATTCGCCATTCTCCCAGTAACGCCCTTTGCTGGTGATTTCACGGATGTTGATTTCTGGATTGAAATTAGTGGCAAAGGGGTAACCATGGTCGCCACCATTAGCATCCAAAATATCAATTTGGTGAATTTCGTCAAAATGATGCTTCATGGCATAGGCAGAAAATACTTGGGTAACACCTGGGTCAAAGCCACAGCCCAAAAGTGCCATAAGTCCAGCCTCTTTGAATCTATCATGGTAAGCCCACTGCCATTTATATTCAAATTTTGCCGTGTCCTTTGGTTCGTAATTTGCCGTGTCCAAATAAGGCACACCTGTTTCAAGGCAGGCATCCATAATAGTCAAATCTTGGTAAGGCAGTGCCAAATTTATAACAAGTTCTGGTTTGTAGTTGTTGATAAGTGCCACAAGTTCTGGCACATTGTCTGCATCCACTTGGGCGGTTGTGATTGTCACGCCTTTTCCATTCCACTTTTCCGCCAATTGGTCGCATCTTGCCTTGGTACGGCTGGCAATCATCAATTCACTAAAAACTTCGCTATTTTGTACGCATTTTGCAACAGCAACACTGGCAACGCCACCAGCACCGATAATTAAAGCTCTTCCCATATCTTTTCCTCCTTAATTAAAAAGCGTGGTAATGGTTCGTCCATGCCTTAAACTAATTATATACATAGCCCCATGATTCGTCAAGGTTTTTCGTCTAATAAAAAACCGCCACCAAATATGGCGAGCGGCTGACTTTTGTTTGTTAGCCAAGAAATTGAGCAAGTACACCTACAGCATTTTCGTGGACAACAATATCCCCATGCTCTTTCAAAAACAAAGCAGATGTTTCCATATTAGAGAACTTACTTCCGTACTCCTTCAAAGCATTTTCCTGGGCTTGCGGCAATGGCGTCTTGTCGTTGTCGATAGCCAAATAATACTTGCCGTCGTATTTGTAAAGAGCGTTTGTGCCTATATAAGCACCAGAAATGCGAGTGCAGGCATCAGCCACCGTATCCAAATCCTTAAATTCAAAAATGGATTGTTTATACGGCTGTGGTGGTCGATTGTTTTGGGGGTTGCCAAAATTATAAGGTTGTGGTTGACCTTGTGAGGCGGTGTATGGCGGATACGGAGGTGCGTTATTGGGATGTGCAGGAGGGTGATGAGGTGGGTGATTGGGGTGATGTCCATGTTGTGGGTTTTGGTTGCGTTGCCCAAACATCGGCAAAGGCGGAAAACCAAAACGCTGGTCCAATTCCGACGGATTAGCCACCTTAGTGACAATAACCATAATCCCATCACGGGAAACGGGTATTGCCTCAATAATCAGCGGTGTTTCGCTGGATGTGTGAAAGTCGCACTCACCAGCCGCCCGCTGCATAATTTCTCTAAAAAGTTCCTGTGCTTTTGCAGAACCATATGACAGCTCGCTAAGCTGCATATTACGATGCGAAAGGTCATCTTGTGTCAAAATAAATTTTATTTGGTTGTCGCTAATTCTTTCAATTTTCATGCCATCAATCCTTTTCAATAGTCAATGGTCGTAATATCAACAAACAAAGTATAGCACAAAAACACCCACTTGTAAAGAGGTAAATATTATGGAGCCTACAAAATTTGCGAGATTGCGGTATAATTTCTGACGTTACACGGTTTGCACCTTGAGCGTGATTAAGCTAGTGTAAGATTGTTTGGGGACTAAATGTGGAGAGGGGTGTATTTATGGAAAAAACAGCAAGTAAAAAACCCTTGTAAAATTGTAATTACAAAGGTTAAATATTATGGGTCCTCGGGGACTCGAACCCAGGACCGTCCGGTTATGAGCCGGATGCTCTAACCAACTGAGCTAAGGACCCTAAATTTCCTTAGTAACGCATCAATACATAATCTGGAGCATCCGATTTTCACATCACCAGAGCATCCGATTATAGAAAAAATGACCGCATCATGTGCCACTCGATAAGGATACTATATTTCCACCTTCATGTCAATAGACAAGTTAAAAAAATTTCAAAAAATTTTCAATGCAATCCAAATCGCCTACCCCAACCCAGTCAAGGGGTGCTACGCAGGGTGGAGATTTTTTCAAAACGCTTTATCTTGAAAAAATACTACCCCTTGCCCCTTTACTGGGTGGAAGTAACCACTAATATAATTGAAAGGGGTGTTTGCTCTATCGCAGTTTGATAGAGCAAACACCTTGATTACAGTATTTATCCTATAAGGCAACGTTGATTTCAAATAAATCCCATACCCCAACCACCATCATAGCAACCAACAAAAAATATGCCCATTTGGACTATATCCAAACGGGCATATTTTTCTTATGTTTGCATTTTCGTCTGCAAGGGGTTTGGGATAGGTCTGTCTATGGAGCGAAGTATATACAGTTACAACAATGTTTACAAGCTGTAGCATTGCCTTTGTCGAAATTTAATTTAGAATAATTTATTTTCTCTGATTTTAATTTGTTCTAATTTTTTTGTCGCTTGGCGTTGTTGCTACAACCCCTGCTTTTCCATCTCCTCTAAATACCTAATCCTATAGGCAATATGCGGGTGGGTTGCTTTTATTTTATGCGATAACTTAACCTTTCCACCAACAGATATTTTCTGTAGCAGATACAAAGCCGATACTAATTCTCTACCATAACCCATTTCATAAGTAAATGTATCTGCCTGTATTTCGTTATCTCTGCTGTTTAGTGAAAGGATTATCTGACCTAAATGTACGAATACGAATAAAAGAACCTCAACCATTATTTTTAGTACAAAGGACATAAAGGCGAATATAATCCCTATTATGTTAAAGTGAGCTACTAGAACAGATATAGCCATTATTATGCGTAGTAGTATCCTAAACGCCCAGACTATTGCTGAAAATAAGAAATTACCTATTACAGCCAACAACAAAGCCTTTGTGTGTCCGTATGTCATATGCCCTAATTCATGTGCTAAAACACCTTTTAATTCATCTCTTGTGAATGTTGCTAATGCTCCTCTGGTAACTGCTATGGTTTTTCTACCTATGGCAAAGGCGTTTACATACATAGCGTCCATTATGTATATTTTGATACCCTTATTCAGTTTGGGGTTGATTGCTAAAGCGTCTTGGAATACTTCTTCAAACATAGGTAATAAATAATCCCTTTCCTCTTGAGTTGATGGTTCTCGGCAGTTTTCAATAAACCTTAGTAGTATCTCCCCAACTGGTGATAGTGCTATGGCTATAGAGCCACCATATGCTATTGATACAAATATGAAGCTGTTTAGGTCTGCTCCAAATATAGCCCATGTTATGTAGAAATATAGTACAAACCAGATTATGTAGGATAGGTTGGATAGTAGAAACCGAAAAAATACCATATTGCTCCCCCTTTGATGTGGTTATTATTGTTGCTTGTGGATAATTGGTTGTTGTTATGGATAATGGGTTATTTTATTAATTATATTGCTTCTGGATTATTTTTGGTGGGCTTTCTGGGTGTGCTAGATATAGACTGGCAGATTACTCTGTTTCCTATCCAAACTAAACGTCATGCCAATACAGCTATACCAACTCTCTAATCCCTTAAAACGGCTTATTTATATTAACCCTACTATTGAACCCCATATCCCTTGACAAATAAAACCCCTTACCAGTCTGCAAGGTCTTTATATCGTCTGGGTGGTATAAAAACTCCCTAACACGCCTTGCACTTCCGAAACCTGTTTCTGATGTTTCAAGTCCTCTTTGCTGTAATTGGTATGTTACTTCCATTGTAGCCCTTGTTCCAAGGATATTAGCCCATTTTTCAGCATTAACACCGCTGTTTTGTCGCATTACTATGTAATTATTGCAGTTTTCTATGATTTGTTCTTTGTAGGCATCACCACAGGCAAAGTCTAGGTCTGATAGGCTTTGGGTTGCTATTATGCAAGTAACCCCTGCACTTCTGCTTTTGTTTACTAGGTCGGTTAGGGCTGTGGTGGCGTATGCGGTTATTTCGTCTAGGATGAAGAAGGTTCTTTGGGTTGGTGGTTGGTTTGTGGGTGATAGCGTGGGGTGACTTCGGTTTGATTTGTTGTTGATGTTGTTTGGCGGGGTATCTGTAGTTGGCTTTGTATTTGACATCAAAGATTTATCTGGATTTATTTGCTCTGTGGTGGATTTCTCTATGCCAGATTTATTTGTATTAGTCTTAAACAACTCCCCTATAGCCTTTTTAGCATCAATTAAAACTAATCTGCCAAACGCTGGGGATAGCTCTGGATATGTAAGGGGATTTAGGATAAATAATATAATCGCTTTTTCTTGCAATGCTTGGGCAATGTCTATCCCATCAGCAGAAAATATAGTTCCTGCTTCGCTTTCTGCGATGGTGCTAAATCTAGCTATGGAGCTTTGGGCGATTTTTCCGCTTGTTTCTGCTAGTTTGATATTGTCTGCGTGATATTCTTTTGTAATTAGATTTCTTTCTACAAGTTTTTTGCTTAATAGGGTAAACCTATCTATCTGCATACAGTTGATTATTCTTTGGAAGGATAGGTCATAATTACCTAATGTAAGTAATTGCAATATTCTTTGTATGTAGCGTTCTGCGTTTAGTTTATAATGTTCTTCGCTCCAGTCTGTCATGTTTATAATCATGTCTTTTGCTACTGTTGGGGATGAATTTTTGAAGGGGTTGTATTTGTCTGATAAATTTGGGTTTGAAAGATTTACAACATAAATTTTCTTTTTTGAATTTAGATTATTTTTGAGAGTTTGAATTATATCAAGTATTGAACCTTGTCCAGTATCACCTTTGCCGTCAATGATTAATGCTCCGTAATCTTGGTCTATTGCTCTTTTAATGAAGTTGGATAATGCAACTGTTTTACCGCTTCCTGTAGTTCCGCATATGAATACATGTTTAGCATCATCTGGGATATATATTGGTCTTTTGCCTGTGTGTCCTATAAGTGTTCCGTATGTGTCGGGTTTCGTTTGTGGGCTTGATTTTGATTTTGCTTGTCCAAATAGTCCATAATTTTTTGAGGTGTTTTTGGGTGCATCTGATAGCTTTGATATTTTAGGTAATTTAGACGGCTTTGGTGGCTTGGTTTCATGCTTGGACTGCTTAATTATTTTCAACTCCTTTCTGAAATTGTATATAGCATTTAATTTTCTGTTTCTTCTTATTTTTAGCACAAGTCCAGTAATTGCAAGGGTTATTACCGTTATCATAATTATATTTCCATGCCTATCTGCTCCGATGCCAAAGGGTTTGTAAAAGATTTTCTATTTGCATTTTTCATCCTCCACTTTTGTTTGGTTTTGTATTGGAGAATGGTTTTTCGTGATTTCAGAATAAATCGCAGTCTGGTGGTTCGTATATTTGGCTTTTTGCTTGATTTTCTTGTTGCTGTGGTAATGTTTCTTGTGATACCAATGTTTGACTTATTGGGTTTTGTGGTGCTGTTTCCTGTAATATCCACTCTTGATTTTTATGTGCTTGGTGTATTTGGTTTAATTCGATTATTTCAATATCTGTATACATTTGCTGGCTATTTCGGAGTATCTTGGCTATTTTACATTCTAGGTCTGGGATTATCCATATTTGTTTGTCGTAGTCCATGAAGTTGGTGCTGATGTTTTTCTCAAATCTGGATTTGGATTTTAGGGTTAGTTCTATTTCTACGCAAGTTGTTTTTTCGTTCATCTTGAAAATAAAATCTGGTCTGTGGTTTCTAACTCCAAAGCCGTCTGTCCTATGTAGTTCTAATTCTGTTCTCATGTCTGAATATTCAATTCCAAATACTTTGTTGAAATATATTGCTGTATCTAGTACAGCTATATCGTGTCTTATTTGTTCTATTCTGATTTTATTTTTTCTGATGGGCAGTCCTTCTAATTTTCTTCCCTTGGTCGTAACTCCTAATATCCCTGCTACTCCGTATAATATTTTTTCTCTGGTTATGTAGCCTGCCTGTACTAATTTTTGAAGTCTTTTGTTACAGGCTCTTTCACCAGTAAATCCCGCCAAATCCATTATGTGTCTGCCTTGGCATACTCTCCATCTGTCTATTTCTTGTATTATGGCTCTGTCCCTTGGTAGGATTACTATTTCTTTGACACCACTTTTTCCACTTGTATCAGCTTCGCCATCCTTATTGCTCATGCGTCAATCACTCCAACGCTATTCCAATCCTTAAATGTTAGTTTATGCTTCGAGATTTATTTGTATTACTAATTTCTGACCCCTATATATTCATTTTAACCCTGTTTTATTATTCGCTCCCAAAATCATCCAAAACCCAAGTTGCCCTTTGTCAGATTGCTCCAAAACCCCGCCAAACTCCAACAAAACACCCGCATGACACTCCCAAATGCTCCAAAGTTATCCCGCACACAACCTCTATGCTCTCCAACCGCTTTTCTTATCTCCTCGTTCCCGCTCCCATCCGCTTCCATCTTCTGCCTTTTCTCATCCTTCTATTGTCAATTCCATCCATCCTATCATCTTATCTCTATATCTTCTCATCTTCTATTTTTCTACATTCATTTCTCCCTACTTCTTCTCTACCTCTCCTCATCCATCCCGCCCCCACAATCATATCCATTCATCTAATTTCATCTTCCAGATGTAATTACACGTTGTTAGTGAGTGGTCTCGCATTGAAAAGGCGAGACCACTCACTAACATAGTAGCCCGT
>Ga0131853_10004161_pt1 | contig 25951 bp, 16 predicted proteins | sample TergutLab28metaG_FD_92764 | JGI IMG/M metagenome (GOLD analysis project Ga0131853, IMG submission 92764) | Labiotermes labralis P1 segment gut microbial communities from Petit-Saut dam, French Guiana - Lab288 P1 (version 2) (version 2) | ecosystem: Host-associated > Arthropoda: Insects >... | reverse complement strand
TAATGAAATCCTAATGCACATAAGAGCCGCAAAAAAATACAGCGGCGACGTCTACCTACAAGACGTAGTGGGCGTAGACCGTGAAGGCAATGAGGTACGCATAGAAGATAAAATAGCTGACGATTCGGATACGGTTGATGAACAAGTAAATCTCAAGATGCAAATGGCCCGCCTATATGAAGTAATCCGAAGAGTGCTGCATGGCAGGGAAAAGACCGTAATAGAACTAAGATACGGCCTTACGGATGCAGATGAAATGACCCAACGAGAGATAGCTTCTATGCTTGAAATATCAAGAAGCTATGTTTCTAGGATAGAAAAGAAAGCACTAGGTAAACTGGGTACAGAAATGGGAGACTTTGCTGAGGTATGATGCATATAGAGAGTAAGGTAAAAAGGATGTTTTCACATTAAGCCCAAAAGAGCAAGGTATCGAAAAGGATGCCCTGCTCTTTTTAGCAAGATTGGACTATAGTCAATAAAGTGGACACAAAACAGCAAGAGGAACAGAGTCATTTAAAAAATATGCCATTATGTAGGACGCATAAAAAATAGCCCCTGAAAAATTGTCCACATATATAACTGAATACTCGATTTTTATCTACAGAAGAAGCCGTACGTCAGGCTCTTGAAAAGCATAAAATAACACGTAAAAAACATAAAAGTTTACCGCGAACAAAGTGAAGAAAACGAGCGGAATGTACAGAGGCAATAAGCAAAATACCACTCGCAAATTTGTTGTATGCAGACAAAATGGGGGTGGATTCATTCCTATATCGTAAATATGCCCGTGCGCCCCATGGCGAAAAAGCTAATTGTTCTGTAATTTTTCTTCCGCCATATTCCTCAGATTCGAACATGATTGAAAACTTTTGGCGTAGTTAAAGCGCAAAGATGGCTGATATGCTCCGCTCTTTCGTTAATTTTGATGATGCTCTTTCTGCTTGTTTTCAATTTGAATGACCATATCATCTTGTGAGTATCCGGCACTCCCAAGGTACCCTTTGTACCCCATATAGCTAGTCATATAATCCCTTCAAATCTTGCAAGAGTTTTACTACTTGATATCCGGGTATTACCTTTTGGCGATGAGGCTTATGCATTGTTATTTTTATCCTATTCCCAACAAAGGATACACGAAAGCCACCGGTTTCCCTTATAGGATAGGACGAGGCTCAACGCATATACGCCCATGCATTTCTGGTTCTGATATTAATGACGAAAACGATTTCATTTATTTTTGTCAGATATTGTAGAAATGTAAAATCTATGGTAAAGTATCACTAGAAAAGTCAGTAGCAAAACCTAGCTGCTGTAAAAGCAAGCAAAAATTGAATAACCACGGGGCCGTGAAAGTGCTGACAGGCACCCCACGGCGCTCAAGGGGATGCTAAGCCCATCCACCAAGAGCACAAGAATCAACCTGCCACCGTAGCAGGCACAGTGTACAATATTTCCCCATATTCTTCAAGCAACCGGGCAGGTACCCTCGGCAACTTGTGATATGGCGGGGTTTTGCTACGCATAGCCAGCCGGTACGGAAGTTAGGTTCTTTGCGCATACGCTAAATAAGACGGCGTGTAGGTGATGATGGAAAACCATCTTACTACACGCTTTTTTAATGCCCTTTTGCCGCTGGCTTTTCTTAATTTTCGAAAATCTTATGAATGGAGCGAATCATATGACAATTATCGCTACAAGAGAAATCGACAAACAAGGGCGCGTGCAACTGCCAACAGAGCTAAGGCGGGAGAAAATATGGGTTCAGGGGGACCTGATGGTGTTCTACAAATCCGGCAATTCAATCGTTATTGATGTGTGCGAGAAGGCTAGGCAACCAAGATGCCTCCTCTGCGGAGAGCCAAAATGCAAATTACTGATAGACAGCTTTGGTTTCTGCGAGAGTTGTGTAGAATTGCTAAGAGATGAAATTGACGATATCGGCCAGCATGCAAACCTGAACGCTACCAACCAAACATGATTTGACGTTGCTGTCATCTCATGCTTGCATCTGATTTTGCTAAAACTCTGATAATTTTTATGACAATGCTATACACCCATAAGTAATAATACGAGGGTGGCTTTTTTAGCACAAAATAGCGCACTTAAATTGGCAATAAAAAGCCAATTCAAGTGCGCTATTAATGTCAAGCTATCACCATTTTATTAATATAGCTTTTTATACGATACCCCCATATCTTTAGGCTGTTTATATTTAATCCAAGTCATCAACCCAGCGGCAAACACAAGCAACGACGCGCCCGCAAGTACAAACGCATTCACACCGCGCCCGCCTGTAAGCGGCAGGTCAAAATCCGGGCGGTTGTGGATCAAGTACGTCTGCCTTACGAAAGGTGAAATAGGTACGATGCTAGGCATCGGAGTGTCGCCTATCAGCCTAATATGCAATGTTGGAGGAGCCGCCGATGGCATACCGCTTTGTACACTTATATGCCACTGGCCCATGGGCATCTGATGCCCCGGTGGAGGCACAACCTCTATCAGCCGGTAATATCTGCGCTGGAAACAATCGTTACCATCTATATAGGCGTAACCGCAATGCTTACATATATCAGTATCATCTGGTACACACGGGCGGTATCTGCCCGGTATCATCCTAAACACCATAGGGTTGATACTACAGCTAATCCTGTCTTCGCCCAATTGCGACCAATACCCGGCATCTACCATAGCCTGTGTAATCAAAACATCCGGGGGTTCGCCAATCCCGTTGTACACGAACATGCGCATATGGGCACCGTCTAATCTTACACCCCCGTCGCCAATCTTCCAAAAACGGAAATCGTACGGCATGTTGCGTACAAACTGGTACCTTGCGCCAACACCTACGGTTTGGAAATCCAAGTAATCGTAGATATCAAACATCTGGTGGCAATCCAAATCCGGGTTAGGCACAAAATTAAACACAGGTACCGTACCCAATTGACCTAGGTTAGCAGCAGTGTTTATTGTAACTATCCAGTACCCATCAGGAGTCATATACCCCTCCGGGGCTAATATTTCCCTTAACCTGAACGTAAGAATACCATTCCAGCCGGGTTCTAGCCTCAAGGACGGAAGCCATAAGTCAGGCGCTAATGTCCTGCCAATATACACCCTGCCGGTGCCGCCGCTTACAATATATGTCGGGTCATCGGGGTCATCGGAAACAGGGGGGTATACCCGCACGCCTGTTGTGATACATTCCAGCACAAATCTTACCCCCGGAAGTGGATAATGCCCAAGATGAGCGCCCGGGTTTACAGCCGTGCGTAACTTGTAAAACATCAAATTTGGCTGCCATATAGCTTCAAAGTGATGGTGAGCCAATACAGCACGCATGTTAGCTATTTCATCGCAAGTCCATACATGTAGCGGTTCTTCAGGGTCTAGTGGGACTAGCAGCCCATTATTATCGGGGCGATATCGTAGTGGTTGCCCATTTTGATTTATTTTACGCCAACCCATAAAATTGAGACCTGGGTCATTTGTCCAAGCCGGGCTTGGGGGACTCAAATGTACACCGGGTACTTGCTCCAGCGCGTCGTTGGTGGAAAGTGTTAACCCTTCGGGTACAGCGCGCATGACACTTGCGTGGGCAATTCCATCGTAGGTTTCCAGCATCCCGCGTGCATGGCCAGGCCAAAAGGTCACACGTGACCGCCATACAGGGTACAGTCTCATACTGCCTATTACAGTCCCATATGGAGTTGGATTGCCGGGGTGGTTGCGTGGGCGGAATATCTCCCTGTTATTTATGTCATAAGGGTCGCAGTGAGAGCATGTTGGGTGGGTGAAGTCTATGCACTCTGTAGTTCCGGCATCCCCACACTCGGCGCAGTCATCGGCGCAGCGGCAAATAACGCTAAACCATTCACCCGTAAACTGGGCGGGCAGCCACCCGCCGGGGCGTCGCGGCACAGAAAGAGGGCTCCCACCGGCATCATAGTGTATTATCCTTATATGGTCACCTGAAATATGCGCAATATCCCGGTGTACAGTAGCCTGGCCGGGGTTAGAGTGTAAAAATCCACCCGCCGCCAAAGAATGTGGGCCATAAGGAACGAAGCGTACATCCGCGCCAAAAACAGCAAACAGCCGCATACCTCTATCAAAGTTAGTACCCGCAGGATTATAAGATGGGGGTGACGGTAAAGTCCTGTCGAAGTAAGGCACTCTAAACCAACCCAAAAAGTCCGCATTTCCCCATACAGGGTCGCCCGGAACAGGGTTTAACTGGTTTCCGGGGCCAGGAACCGGTCTTCTCAAATCACCTACTGGCCCCATGTCTACGGCGCTTCCGCCTATGCCCGGTTCAAATATAATATAAGTGTCCCATATGGCGTAGATAGTTGTAGTCCTTAGTATTGGGGTGCTTGCGTCAAACCAGCAGCCCTCGCCGTTGTGGATACATGTCGGCTCATTGGGGATACCGGCTTGGCAGTTAATACATGAGTCACCGTTTGGGTTGCGATGCCAGCCTATGAGTATAGAGCCTTGTATATTCGGGTGGTGAAACAGTGCGTGCCAGTCACCCCCGCTTACGTCAAAATTCCTTGGTGGTGTTTCCTGAGCCGGGTCAATCGGCCAGCCGCCGCGGGTGCCGGTTGTTCCCATTGTTCCCGCCCATTGGCCTGCCCCGCCTTCCCAAAAATGCCGGACATCAGGCGCGTTTGTATTACGCGTGGCCGCGTTTATTATATCGTTTACAGAGTCCCCTACCGGGACTAGCACTCTCCTTGTTACGCCGGCAGGGCCTGCAATCGTTTGATGATTGCCATAGAATGTCAGCCATCTGCCCCACTGTACATATGCAGTCATGTACAAGGTGCCATCCGGCCTTGTTTGAAGGGCATTACTGTTGTTTCGGGCAAAAAAAGCAGGGCTAAACCGTGTATTTGTGGCAATGCGCTCCCCGTACCCGGGCCGCCCTTGCTGGTCTGTATTAAACGGGCTTAGTGTGCTTGCGGCCGGCATGATAGTACCGGCGTCCGCAGCTAGGCCAAAATATCTATCGCGTTCGCCTGCCGGACGTGTAAATAAGTTGGTAACAGAGGACGAATACGTATACTGGAAAACAAAAAAATTAGGAAACCAGACCATACCCTGAAGCGGGGAACTCCATCCGTGGCTGTGAGTTTGCAATTCATTGAAGTTAAAACCCGCCAGCGGCATTGGACGTATAACTTCCGTAAGTACCGTACCCGCCGGTGGTGCGTTCGTAAACCTCACGTTTGTGTTAGCCGGCAGGGTCAACACCTCAGGACCCGTATTGCCATTACCTCTTAATGTAAGATCAAAGGCAGGCGCCCAAATTGCGTGCAAGTTAAGTACTCCACCGGGCGCAAGTGGCACAAGATAGGCAGTCTCGTTAAGAAATCTGCCATTGTTCCAGAACAAATTAGCAACAGGCGCATGCAGATTCGCCCCTGAACTTGCGGCATTGGCAATTGCTCTGGGTCCGGTGCCTGCGTCATTAAGCGGGCTTAAGTCATAGTTAACAGACCAGCCAACAAAAACATAGCCGGGGCGCCTAGGGTTACGAGGAAACCTATGATCCATATGGTTTGAGCCGCCCGTGACAGGATCCAAGTTACCGTTTATGGGGTTATTCCATACGCGCTGCCGTATTATGCTTGGGGCATAACGGTCATCGTATGCGACATTGGCAAACTCTAAGTTATGATGAGTACTGGTGTATCTATGGTTTCGCTCTAATATAGTTGTGTGTGTGCCGGGCAGGTTTACAGGCCCGGGTACATGATTTAGCGTACCCGGTATGCCAATGCTCCGGTGGCTTAAAAAGAAACGCTGGTCTTCGTTTCCATAAGCAAAATATGGGCGGTGTGTGGGCCAGTATGCATAGCCGCGCTCGCCTTCGGTAGCTCTGGTTGCGACTGCCCCAATAGTACCGGTTACGTTACAACGCGGGTTAAGATGGAAAACAACAAAAATGTAGTCATCCGCTGTCGGGTATATCCAGTGGGCATATGCCGTAAAACTGCCGTCTATTTGCATATCAGCGGTAATTCTTACCGCGTTATCATGATGGTTTACAGGGTAATCCTCCATTGTATTGCATAGTAGGCAATTGTCTACATGGTCATCCCTTCTAGGGTTCATTGGTCTGTCCCACCAGCCGTTAAAGAAATGGCCTGGCCGGGATGGGTTAGGCGGAAACCCAGCAAGAATAGGCTCATGCGCGGCAAAAGCCCCGCCTGGAGTGGCGCGTACGCGCTGCCCGCTTTGGCCAATGGTCCTTTGCGCATCTGAAAGGTGCGGGAGGATATCGCGGTAGTTTGTGAGGTTACTTAGGTTTGGGTTAAAAGCAGAAGTCCCTTCCAAAGAAAACCCTTGATTGCCATGTGTTTGGCCCTGATTATTTGAAAGATTTAAGTGGAATGTGACCCTAAATACCCAGTTTGCGTACACAGTCATATCTTCAGTAACAATGCCTGTTGGGGGATTGTTTATATGTTCCGGGTGTGCGGCACTGTATGGTGAATCGGGCACAGTTCTTGCAAGACCAAAAGGGAAACCTGCTGGTCTGGCATGTTCGGAATGCAATGGGTCTGGATGATAATTACTGGAAATATGAGTGTTGGCACGGCCGGCAGGGGCAAAGCGCTGGCTTACAATGTTGCCGGACGTGTTGTATCTCCAACCATATGGTGTGGTCCACCAACCCTCTAATGTATATCTGTTACGTTCCGAAGCATTGCTTCCGGTCGTCGACCCGAATGGAGGTGTCCACCGGCCATTCGTCCCCTGCTCCATATCTATGGCTGGCGCGGAGCGTGGCCACATTGTACCGGCATATGCGTTTATAAGCCCACCGGCAGTTCCCCTTACAAATTCGGAGCTGGGGTATGGCGTTCTAAAATCCGGGCTTGTGCGCGGGACATGATTTGGGTGGCCAAATGGATAGTTGGGCACCCAAGGGCGCAGATTGTTTTGCCGCTCTATGTCGTTGGGGATAGAAATCGGGAAATTCCAAGGCGAGCCGTCCATCGAAACGGGCGAGCCTATAACGTTCCCTTGGCCAAAAGTAGCATCGCCACCCAAACCAGAGTCTGCAATACTCCTTCCGTGAAGTGCCCAGCGGTATAGGCGGTGCGGCCTTGCGGCTTCGCCTACCGCCAAGACAGCATTATCATGGTTCATATCAAACATAACTAAGTGGGTATTTAGCCGCCAACGGGCATAAGCCCTTGTATTACCGGTTATTTCCGTATCACCGTCTATTGCAACAGCGGGGGATGGAGCCGGATACTCCAGATTATCGCTACTAATTGGTACGCTGTACCAACCCCAGAAGAGATTGTGCTGCCGGTTTGGGGCATTTGGAAATACAACAGGAACGCCAAAGTCTATAGCTTCGTTAAGTGTCCAGCCGTAAGGCACAAAGCGGTTATCGAAATAATTTGGGTTATCCTGTACAGGAATATCCTCGCCACTCATTAGAAGCGTGGTAGTGTTTCCAAGAAAAACAATAGGGTCGCCCCATACAGCATACACAGTCATGTCATGTGGAACATATGTGTATGGGCCAAATGTCTCAGAATAAGAGACCACACAAGGGTCACCGTTTGCGTCGCGCCCGCTGGGGTAGCGGCTCCACCACATAAAACGCCGCCCTACGTAAATCGGAAGGAGGGGCATCCCCGCAAATGCAGGATGACTGGCAAGATCCCCATTGGGGCCGGTTTCTAGGGACCCATGTCCAACCGGCATAGGTACGGGGTTACCACTAAACGTAACCACCCGGCCGGCACCCAATGGCGTAATACCCACATAATCCGGCGCGTAGCCTATATAGCCGCCGCCCGGCAAATACTCGCTTGGACTGTAGCCGACCTGCCCGTAATCGTTATATTCATATGAGGGATGGCCGTCAAAAGACGGTCCATAATCAATAAAATCGCTGCCCTGTGCGTAATCATAATAATAACCATGCGGCGTGCCATAATACGGTGCATTATAAGATACATAATATTCAAGTGCTTCATAACAATCGTAGCTGTAATAATACGTGCTAGTGTATACCGTTATATTGCCGTAATCGTATATTTCTTCAATATGTATGTTATTTTCTTGGGCATTGTAATCGTAGAATGCTAAACCGTAATCTTCATATCTATTATTGTTTTCAAACGCCAATACTGCAAATGTTGCTGTAACCGCCAAAACCACCAGTAAGGCGATAACGCGCATTCCATCATAGAAAGCTTCTTTCAAATGTTTAAACCGCGCTTCCATAGCCGCTCATCCTCTCGTTACTAGCTTGCAGGTTTTCCTATGTTGCGATATGTATGTGGTTATATGTCGAACAGGAAAAATACTAGTGTATCATTGTCAACTTTATTATGACTTATCTGTCCTAAATGTCAACTGACATGTAGATTTGTAGGGTAACGGTAATATTTTATTTGCGAAACTCGCCCTTTACCCTCTTTATTATATGTATTCATTAAGATTATGTCATTGGCAAATATAGCTTTTGATAATCCTAATCTTCAATAGCAATTATTATCACATTATTGCCGTAATGTGGTACATTTTAAATTATCATTAATCATTCCAATAAGGAAATAGCTAAAAATTATAAGGGGTCGAAATCGACGCCACAACCCATGCTGTTAATAAAGAGGAGGTAACACCATGCAACTAACTAAAACAATTTAGGAGGTGTGCCGTGAGAGGTGGGAATAACGCCTTGCCTTGAAATCATGTGTATATTGCTGATATCACCTATTTGCAATACAATGGCTATAAAAGGAGTGATTTTATTATGTCAAGAGCAATAACTGTAAGAGTTGATGAAAATGTGAAACAACAGGCAGAAGATATGTTGAGTGAAATCGGATTAAACATGACTACCTATATCAACTCCAGCCTGAGGGCATTGGTACGGGAAAAAAAGTACGATTTGAATTAACCACAATTCAGCAAGCCAACAATGAATATCTTGCCAAACTCGATGAATCCATTGCACAGGCTGAACGAGGCGAAGTAGTAAAATATTCAATGGATGAATTGAAAGCCTTGGTGGAGGGGTAATAGTTGTGGATGTATATTTTACCGACATTGCTAACAAAGAGTTGAAAAACTGGTTAAAATCAGACCGTCCAACTGCCAAGAAAATTTATGACCTTATCAGCGATATTCAAAAGTATGGAATGCTTGGTGGTAGGGGCAAGCCCGAGTAATTAAAGCACTATAATTAACTGCGGGTATATCGGTGAAACGATGCATCCGTTCTGCACTTGGTCTCATAAAACCGATGTACGCATCACAACCCATTACTACGAAAATGATTTTATCTCGTCTTTATACGGCATTATGCACGAGATTGGCCACGCTATTTACGAGCAAAATATAGGCGAAGATATTGCCGATACTATCATAGGAACAGGTGTATCCTCAGGTATCCACGAAAGCCAAAGCCGTTTATACGAAAATGTAATAGGGCGCAGTCTCGCCTTTTGGGAATATATCACGGGCGAACTAAAGACCCTGCTGCCACAAGAATTCGCAAATATAACCCCGCCGGATGATGCCGATGGTGTTATGCAAGACATCCACTGGGCAGAAGGGCTGCGAGTATTATGCAAAATATTTGAATGAAAAGTTTAGTAAGCTGTATCAGTTGCAGGGCGGTAGCGCAAAATATCCATGAAAGAACGTTGCAGATCTTGTTTGGGTATTAGTGAACCCTAAATTCGATTAAATACAATGGATAACCGGAGGATAAAATGAGACAGTGCTTATTATTTTTAGCAGCAGCCACATTGATTGCCGGAATATTGATGCTATCGGGCTGTGCATCAAGAGACAATGAACTGGTAGGTATATGGTCTTGGGATGGTGACCCCAGTTACGTTACCACCTTCTACGAGGATGGGACAGGGACTCAGGCAGTTGACTGGGGCTTCGGTTATACATTTAATTGGTCAACATCCGGCAGCACCTTGATTTGGAATTACCCTAGCCATTCCAGATTGCGCTCACCATATAACATATCAGGCAATGTGCTGACAATTACCCTAGACGATGGCTCTTTACTCCGTTTAATAAGGGACTAAATCACCGCCGAAACAACCATCCCATCATAGAATTCTCATTAAAAGTCATAGGCGGTGTATCAGGGAATAACAAAACCATCCGCACAACCCACACTGCAATCAACACCCCAAGCAGCGCAAACGCCCAAATATTACGCTGTTTCGCCGTTAATCGCTCCATTCCTAAAAGCGGCACAAACGGCACCACAAAAAAAAGCGGATGATACATAAAGGCCTGCCCAAACTCAAAACGCGCCAGATTCATAAACGCACGGGTAAGCCCACAAGCAGGGCATGGCAGCCCCACAACATGGTAAATTATACAGGGGCTAACGCCAAAAAAGAGGGATAGCACTAAGGCTATCCCCCCTATAATGGCAAGCAAAACATAAAGTTTTAATGCCGGCCTCATATCTTAGTTATGATTTCCGGGGCCTTGATTCCACGGGTCTTGCTGGCCTTGGCTGGGGTTTTGAGGGGGTTGAGGGTTTTGGGGGCCTTGACCGGGATATCCGGGGCCGGGGCCAAAACCGGGGCCGCCATATGGGCCGTGCGGGCCACCACCGTACGGGCCATGAGGGCCACGTGCCATAACTTGGTCTACCATTGTGTTGATATTAGACTGCACGATGGCGTAGGCAATAATGCCAAAGCCAAAGATGGTCAAAATCAGATAGAGTATCGCATCATCACGGGGTGGCAAAGCCATCATATAATGTGCGGTAGACTCCAGCTTGCCAAGTTTATACGCCAAGTAAATGCCGTATATTCCACATGTGACAAAGGTCAGAACAATATCAAGACCGGCATTGCTGGGCAGGTTATTTAGCCTGTAAAGGCTTGTAAGTACCTGATAGTACCAGTAAATGCCGTAGATTCCGCAGGTTAGGAAGGTAAGCAAAATGGCTACCCCTACACTGCGCTTGTAGTAATACATGTCCATGTAATTCTCCTCCATTTGGTTTATATATTTCTATGATAATAGGATAACAGCGCATGTCAAGGTTTTTTGTGTGCCATGCACCGCACTAAAATATACGATGCTTGATACAATTGTCTGACATTAAAGCGAATTACTTCGCTATATCTTATAATTTATTCTGAGTGTTTCATTTTTATATCAACACTCACAAAGTACAGCACCACAACCACTATAAATCCAAAAATTAATAACCCGAACGGAGAAAATTGTCTAGGAGAATGCGGAAAATTAAAAAATCTTCGCACATCAATCATTGGTGAGTTATATACATAATGCTTAAATCCGGCCATTAATGCGTCGGTTTGGGCTATTGTTTCAGAATCGAAATAAACAATAACCCTATTTTCGTGCGGCATAATCATGTAGCTATGAACGTTTTGCGCATAAATGCAGTCTACCCTTTCGGCTATAATCGTAGATATCTGCCTCTGAGTCTCATATAATTGGGCAAACGAGAACTCTACAGTCGCGCGGCTGACAGGCTCAGCTAAGAGGGGGCCAAAGGCCTCATGCGCTTTGGCATCATCAAGCCTTGACTCCACTATAAACAAAACTAAACGCCTTCCGTCCGCGGCACGCATACCACCAAAGAAGTCAGGATATATGACATCTCCATCCGGTGAGCGCCCAAGTCTGCTATACATCGTGTCAACTTGCCTTAGTATGTGATGCCGGTATGCTGTGTGGCAGCGGCAGTGTGCGCGGCTTAGGTATGGCATCATTGCATACAAGGCTGCTCGTGTATCTATTAATGATATGGGATGCTTCGTAATACCACGGGTTACAATGAAGGCACTTGCAACAATTATCAGCATGAATGTTATAAAAATTGTTGTATGTATCTTTTTTCGCGTCATTCCTGCATATCCCTTCTATGTTACCTTTCCGGTTTTGATACTTTGGTCAAACCTTTTATATCACCCTGCTATTTCACGTACTTCGTCACCATCAAGGGTCTCTTTTTGAAGCAGCCTGTTAGCCAGTATTTCCAGCTTTAGATAATTCTCTTTTAGCAGCTTCTTAGCCTCATTATATAAGCGCTCGGTAAGCTGCGCTACCTCTTTGTTTACACTATTGTCATCCTTCAGCGCTATACGGTCTACAATCCCCTCACCCATCCCAAACTTGGCTACATACTGCATAGCGGTCTGAGTTGCCTTTTCTATGTCGTTGGACGCGCCGGTGGTAACGCCATCTATGCCAAAATGCAATTCTTCTGCGCAGCGCCCGGCTAGGTTTACCATTATTTGTTCTTCAAGTTCTTTTTTCGTCCAGTACATACGCTCTGGCGGGATGTTTACGCAAAAACCTCCTGCACCGTTGGTTGTGGGGATTATTGTAACCTTGGCAACACGGTTTTCTGGGCTTAATAAGGTCGCCGCCAGTGCATGGCCTGATTCATGCCATGCTGTGACTGCGCGCTCCTGCTCTCTTATTCCACTGCGGTCCTTTTTTTCGCTGCCGGCAAGGGCTGTGTAGTATGCCATCGTAATATCTTCAGGCTCGATAGACTGGACGCCACGTTTGGCAGCGTTGATTGCCGCGTCGTTAAGCAGCCCTTCCAGCATTGCGCCGCTAAAGAACACTGTGTCCACAGCCAGCCTGTCTAAATCCGTTTCCGGTGCGATTGGTTTGTTTGCAGAGTGCAGAGCAATTATCTGCTTGCGGGCTGCCAAATCAGGCAAACCTATTTCCACGCGCCTGTCAAAACGGCCCGGACGTAAAAGTGCTTCGTCCAGTGTATCTGGGCGGTTGGTTGCCGCTATCACGATAATGCCCGCCTTATCTGAGAAGCCTTGCATTTCTGTTAAAAGCGCGTTAAGGGTCTGCTCACGCTCGTCGTTACCGCCTAAGCCATCGCTTCTTTTTTTGCCCAACGCGTCAATTTCATCAATGAAAATTACACCGCGCCCAGCCTCGCGGGCTTTTTTAAACAGCTCCCTGACACGGGCCGCACCCACGCCAACATACATCTGCACAAAGTCCGAACCGCTAACCGCGTAAAAAGGTACCCCTGCTTCCCCTGCCATGGCACGGGCCATTAGCGTCTTGCCAGTGCCGGGCTTACCGTGGAGCAAGATGCCTTTGGGCATTCTTGCGCCATAGCGGGCGTACTTACCCGGCTCACGCAGGTAGTCTACAATATCGCGAACACTTTCTTTTGCTTCAACGTTGCCTGCAATATCATCAAAACCGCATGTCCTTCCGCCGCTTTCCATGTTTACAGCTGTAGCATTGAAGCCGCTTTTTGCCCGCACTCCACCAGAGCGCCTATGCACTATAAACACAATTACGCCCAATGCTGCCAGCATAAAGCCTAGCTGAAAAAAGCCGTCACCGGAAGGCGTACGTTCGGTAACCCCTACCCCGCTAAGCAGTAAAAATTCCTTAAAGTCATCACGGCGCGGGTTATTAGTAACAAAAATCTCAGCGTCATCAATCATTGTAAAACTAATCTCCGCCCCGTCGCCAAGCACAACACGTTCAACATGTCCCGCCTCAACCGCTTCTATAAAGGCAGCGTACTCCACAAACTCCGGTGACGGTCTACCCCTAAAATGTGCCGCAGCCAAAATAACCGCAACCACAGCTAAGATAAACACAACACCAAAAATATTCTGATATTTATGTATGATTTTCATTATGCATCCCTCCCACGACATTATAATCGCTCGTGGGAGTTAAAAGCTAATGCAACTTATGTCATGGGAATATCCCCCGAGAGCTACCCCTTACCCCTATACCGCAAAACGCCAACCATAACCACACCAATGATAAACCCGCCAATAAGTCCACCCAAATGGCCAAAATTATCGACCCCGGCAGTCATAAGCCCCATGGCAATGCCCATCCCGGCGAACAAAAATAAAATATACCAGTTCATAAGTTCAATTGAACGCCCAGTGATGCGCGTATAAGCAAAAATCACGCCTATAAGCCCATAAATGGCCCCGGAAGCCCCTGCCGCATAGCCACGGGTAAAGTATAAGCTAAACACAGACCCCATAAGCCCGGCAAATATATAAGTTAATACAAGTACCGTCCGCCCAAAATATCTCTCGACCCGCATACCAAATATCAGCAATCCCATTACATTTGTGAAAAAATGTGCCACTCCAAAATGTATGAACATTGCCGTAAAAAGCCGCCACCACTCACCATTATCGAAGATATACTCTGGCACAATTGCCCCAAACCGTGCCGGTACCCACATATCCGCCGGGTACCCCGCCATATACATAAGCAGAAGCACAATTGCGTTAACCGCCACAAAAGAATATGTTAAAAACGGTATGCGCCGCACGGGCTGCGCATAAGTAGCCATCCATTTTTTATCCGGTGCCTGTTCGTACAAGGGTACACCGGCAGTTTCCGTATTATGAGGGGCATCCGCATACTCCGCAAGCGCTTTAGCTGCTTCAGTACGTGATTTTTCAATCAATCCTCTAATCCCAAAAAGCTGCGACGGCTGCCCCTTGGGTATAGTCACATCCCCTGTGCTTAAATCAACCCACCAGAATACGCTATACGCGTGCTGGCCATGGAAGTCACAGAACCCCTCCGGGCTTTCGCCATCCCATGGCGGCGCGCCATTGCCCACCAGTACATAAATAATGGCAACATTCTGTAGCTTGTCCAACAAGCCCTCTGCCCATTTTAAATGGTCTGTATCCTTTGCCACAATACTGCGCCAATCCCTGCGAGAGGTATCAACAACATGCAGGCATATAAGCGTAGCTATATCTATTTTTTGAAACGCCAAATAGGTAGCGTCATTTGTTATATCCGAGAACGACGGGCCGCCGGTTGCCCCAAGCCAGTAATCAAGCTTATACCCCTGCCCCAGTGCGGATGACCAAAAATTTGAAGAAAATGCCGCGAACATGTCTATCTCCTTAATTTTTCTGATATAATCCCAGTATACCACTAATTGGCCAAGGCTGTTAAGGCCAGCAAGTAAACATTAAGGAGACAAAAATGTTACAAGACATCGCAAAATCCATAAAGTCGCAAGTAAATAACTGCGCGTTAAACCAAGATATAATAACAGAGTTGGCATTAGCTGCTTTTTTTGCCGATGGGCATATACTATTAGAAGGCCCTACAGGCATAGGAAAGACTACATGGGCGCGAGCCTTTGCCGGGGCGCTGGGGCTGCCTTATGGCAGCACAAAACTAGCTGAAAACTATGTATCGGAGGGTTTTTTGCATACCTATGAAAATGTATGTGAAAACGTGCATATTCCGCCACAGTCCGGGGCATTATTCACTTCAGTTTTTCATGCGGAGTTTTACGAAACAGAGTATAAAAAAACCCAGCCACAGACGTATGTCAATCCACAATCGTGGGCTCACATGCATATATTAGATGCATTAGACCCAGACAAACATGTCCTAACCGAAAGCGTTGGCGTGACTTTTTCACTGCCCGACCCACATTATATAATCATCTCATGTAACGATACGCGCATCTTACCCAAGGCATTGTTAGACCGCGTAATGATGAAATTATATGTAAACTACCCAGGAGTAGCAGCCGAAAAACAGATATTACAAATGCATCATGAAAATATCAGCCATAAACCGTCACCCGCCCCAATATGCACCCCCGAAGATATCACCCATGCCAAACAGGAGGTACAGGCCGTAGCAGTAGACGACACAATCTTCAATTATATTGTAAGCATAACAGAAACCACCCGGCGCGCAAACGCGATACAAACAGGCGCAAGCCCGCGCGCAAGTATAGCATTACTACAAGCCTCCAAAGCTTATGCGGCCATTAATGGGCGAGACCATGTGACAATTTATGATGTGCAATGCTTGGCAATACCGGTACTGCGCCACAGGATAACCCTAAGGCCGGAGGCGATAAGTGAAGGAATCCATGCGGACCGCATTATAGAAAGTATAATAGCAGGAAAATAATAAATTTTCCGCGAATTTTCAAATGAGCGGCCTCAAATGAAATTTCGCAGGATGTCTTATAAGGAGGGGACATATGAAAGTCCTAGCCATAAACGGCAGCCCCCGTAAAGAGGGCAATACAGCAGCAATGTTGAACACAGTATTAAATGTTTGCAAAGAAGCTGGTCATGAAACAGAGTTCTTTCAGGCAGGTGGCCGGGCAGTCCATGGCTGCAAGGCCTGCGGCAGCTGTGGCACACAAAAGGGCAAATGCGCGATAGAAGACTGGGTAAACCAGCTATACCCCAAGATGAAAGAAGCCAGTGCAATAGTTATAGGCTCACCCACATATTTTTCAGACCTAACCCCAGAAACAAAAGCTATAATAGACCGTACAGGTTTTATGTCTCGCCGTGACGGTAACGCATTCTCCCGTAAGATAGGCGCAGCGGTAAGCGCGGTAAGGCGTGCCGGCGGAATACACACGTTGGATTCAATCCAGCACATGTTTTTTATCTGCGATATGATAGTCCCCGGCAGCAGCTACTGGAATATGAGTTTAAGCCGTGACATTGGTGACTACGATAAAGACCATGAAGGCGAAAAAACCATGATACGGCTGGGCGAAAATATATCATGGTTACTAGATTTGATTAAAGCTTCCCCGCCATTACAAGCGAAATGAATCATCCAAGAACATAAGAACACAACAAAAAACCGACTACCTATCACAGGCAGTCGGTTTTTTGTTGTTAAATCATTCACCTGTCAACTTGACAGAGGGCAGTACACATTTTTACTTATCATCGTCCAGTAAGTCTGACAGACGCTTCTCACGGTCAAATCTGGCTGACTTGCTGCGGTATGCTTCTGCTGCTACAGCCTGTTTCCTTGCTACGCTAACCATACCAAAGGCGGCTAACCCAAGTGTCATAACCGAACCAAATATCAGCAAACTTATCCGAATTGGGCTGGTTTGTGGGTTTTGACCCGGCCCCGGCGTTGCTGCCGGTGTTGGGGCTGGAGAAGGCGATGGTGAAGGTGATGCTAAAGGCATATTACCCACATGCAAGCCAGTATGCCCCGGCGGGTTGTTTATAAATGCTGGATTGTTACCATGTGCGGTAGGGATACCTGTTGGATGCCCATGTGTATTGGTCGTAAACTGCCAGTGTCCGGATGGAAGCACCCAACCTGCGGGCACCGCAGTTTCCCTTATACGGTAGGTAGCGCTTGCTGTCAGATAGGCTGTAAAACGAACCCATCCGTCTGCGGCGTTATTTACTGTTTGCACATTTATCCAGTTTGCACCACTTTGTCTCTCAAGTACGAATGTTGCCGTACCTGGGAATGGTACTATTACGCGAGGAGTATCATAAAGCTGGTGATTTGTTTTTCTAAACGAAATACCCGGCTCCGGAGTTGGCGATGTTAATGGCATATTACCTACATGCAAACCTGTATGCCCAGGAGGGTTATTAACAAACACTGGGTTATTGCCATGTGAGGCAGGGATTCCGGCCATCTGCCCAAGGGCATTAGTCGTAAACTGCCAGTGTCCGGCTGGAAGTATCCAACCTGCGGGTACCGCTGTTTCTCTTATACGATAGGTAGCGCTTGGGGTTAGGTCAGCTGTAAAGTGAACCCATCCGTCCGCGGCGTTATTTACTGTTTGTACATTAACCCAATTTGCACCGCTTTGCCTTTCTAGTACGAATGTTGCGGTACCCGGGAACGGTACTATTACGCGAGGAGTATCATAAAGCTGCTGTGTTGTTTTTCTAAAAGAGACACGATCAGGTACAGGAGATGGCGATGGTGACGGCGAGGGGGATGGCGAAGGTGATGCAATAATGGGCATGTTACCCACATGCAACCCTTGATGCCCCGGTGGGTTATTAACAAACACAGGATTTCCACCATGCGAGGCAGGAATAGTTGCTATATGCCCTAATGCGTTGGTAGTAAACTGCCAGTGTCCGCTGGGAAGTATCCAGCCGGCAGGGACTACTGTCTCTCTTATGCGATATGTGGCGTTTGCGGTAAGGTCTGTATTAAAGCTTACACGCCCGTCTGTGGCATTATTAACAGTTTCTACAAAAACCCAGTTGCCTCCGCTTTGCCTTTCTAATACGAAAGTTACTGTACCCGGAAACGCTTCTATAACGCGTGGGGTTTCATAAAGCCGCTGGTTCGTTTTCATGAAAGAAAGACGACCGGGGTCCGGCGCGGGTGACGGAGATGGCGAGGGTGACGGGCTTGGTATAACGATAGGCATGTTACCTACATGCAAGCCTTGATGCCCCGGTGGGTTGTTAACAAATACAGGGTTTCCACCATGCGACGAAGGAATATTTGCTATATGCCCAAGCGCATTGGTGTTAAATTGCCAGTGTCCGCTGGGAAGTATCCAGCCATCAGGTACTGCGGTTTCTCTTACACGATATGTTGCATTTGCGGTAAGGTCTGTACTAAAGTCCACACGCCCATTTGCGGTGTTATTAGTTGTTTCAACAAAAACCCAGTTGCCGCCGCTTTGCCTCTCAAGTACGAAAGTAGCTATACCCGGAAACGCCTCTATAACACGTGGGGCTTCATAAAGCCGCTGGTTCGTTTTCATGAATGAAAGACGACCAGGATCCGGTGCAGGTGATGGCGATGGGCTTGGCGATGGACTTGGTATAACAATAGGCATGTTACCTACGTGCAAACCTGTATGCCCATTGGCAGGGTTGTTAACAAAAACAGTGTTTCCGCCATGTGCGGCAGGGGTACCGATTATAGCCCCTTGAGCATTGGTAGAAAACTGCCAGTGGCCGGTGGGGAGTACCCACCCGTCAGGGACAACAGTCTCTCTTACGCGGTAGGTAGCACTTGCGGTTAAGTCTGAGGTAAAGTTAACCCATCCATCGGCGGCGTTGGTTACTGTTTCTACATATGTCCAGTTTCCGCCGCTTAAACGCTCTAGTACAAATGTTGCTGTACCCGGAAACGCTTCTATTACGCGCGGAGTTTCATAAAGCCGGTTAGTTGTTTTTCTAAAGGATAAAAGATTTGGTGTTGGCGAAGGGGTAGGGCTTGGTGAAGGGGTAGGTGTCACTGGTACGTATGGCCAGTTACCCACATGCAGCCCTTCATGCCCCGGCGGGCTATATACAAATGTAGGATTACCGCCATGTGATGCGGGGGTACTCACTATATAACCTTCAGCATTGGTTGTAAATTGCCAGTGGCCGGTAGGAAGTATCCAGTCGGCAGCGGGCACAATTGCGGTTTCTCTTAAACGATATGTCGCATTTGCGGTTGGTTCTACTGTAAATTCAACCAATCCGTCCGCATCGTTTGTCACTGTTTCTACATGAATCCAGCTACTGCCTAACTGCCGCTCTAATACGAATGTAGCAGTACCCGTAAACGGTACAACAACAGGTGGATTAGCGTAAAGCTGCTGGTTTGTTTTTGTAAATACAAGGCTATCGCGCGGAGGCATTGGGGTTGGTGACGGAGTTGGGGATGGAGAAGGCGATGGCGTTGCGGGTATATAAGGCCAGTTACCTACATATAGCCCATCATTGTATATAAATGTTGAGTTTGAACCATGTGAAGCAGGGATGCCTATCATTTCCCCATCTTCATCTGTACTAAATAACCAGTGGCCGGTTGGGAGTATCCAATCATCGGCGGGTACTATTGCTGTCTCTCTTAAGCGGTAAGTCGCATTTTCGGTAAGACCTTCTGTAAAATTAACCTGACCGTTTGCGGCACTGGTTACAGTTTCTACATAAGTCCAGCCACCGCCATTTTGCCTATCCAACACAAATGTAGCTGTACCCGGAAACGGTACAACAACAGATGGGGTATCGTAAAGCTGCTCGTTTGTTTTTGTGAACGACAGAGTTTGTGGCTCTGGCGTGGGGGACGGCGACGGTGATGGAGTTGGAGACGGCTCGGGCCTAATTTTTGGCTCAAGATAGAATGTCATGGGGCCGTTAACCGTAAGTGATGTAACCGTCCAGATGGCATTGGTTATACCGGGGTTAGCGCTCGAATCAAAAAGTAACCAAAAGTCATCGTTGGCTGCGTCTTGCCATCCAAGCACCTCGGTAGTCATACCCTCGGTATTGTTGATTATAGGATGAGTAAGTGTACCCCCGCCCCCTTGACCCGGGACAAAAGGAGGTGACCATGGCAATTGAAAAGCGCTGTTAATCACATACCCGTGGGGTACGTCCATGCGAATCTCACCATAATTTACCCATGCAACATCGCCTTCGCCAATGGGGACAATCAAGTCACTCCGGAAGGCAACTCCGTCGTCTCTATCTTGCTGGAGTATACGGAAGGTTATCCTATGTAACTGGCCTCCACCGTTTCCGTTATCGCCATTGTCATAACCGTTATCACCATTGTTATAACCGTTATCATAGCCATTGTCGTCGTCGCCATTGTCATAGCCGTTATCGCCATAACCATTGTCGTAACCGTTATCATAGCCATAATCATAATCGGGGTCGGCAACGGCTTGCCTTGCAGGTGAAGCAAACCCTAGCACTGCAATGGTCGCGATTACCGACACCAGCAATAGCATCTTCAGCAACACCTGTTGTGAATCGGTTATTCTTCGTATGATTTTCATTCTTCTTTCTCTCCTCCCGTGAGGTAACATCACTTACTATTTAAACTCATGAATGATTTGGTTAGCCTTGTTTGAATTGTTAATCAAGGACTCTTTCGGCAACAACCAAAATTCTATGAGAATTGATTCTGTATGGCTCGCATGAAAACAGTGTTATTAAATCCCGCCCGGGTACTATTTTTACGGAATATATATCATCGGGCACTATAACAAAGCTGTGTTCGCCTGTGCTGTAAACTAGATCCGGGTCGATTATTTCTATCGGGCTTATAACCCTGTAGACTAATGTCTGATAGAAATTGGTTATGCGTATCTCGTCGCCTACCCTCAAATCATCTATATTTCTAAACATTCTGGCACGGCTTAGGCCCCTGTGTGCGGTTATTACTGCGTTGGTATTTACCCCGCCCACCGGCAATGAGGATTGTGTAAGATGTGCCGCACCGCGTAACATATTGCCGTAGCTAGAACCTGCGAAGATGGGTAGGCTGACATTTATCCTTTCGATGGTGATGTAGCCTAACATTTCTTCCGAGAATCCGCCTTGCTGTACAACACTGAAATCCACTTCTTCTGTGGATTCTAGGCTTACTAGGTTGGATTGTCCATCCTCGTACAACTCATGGTTATACTCTATCATTTCAGTATTCAGCCATTGCAGGGGGTCATCGTTAACTGGGTCGAAATTGAAGATAAAATCTAGGTTAAAGTCTGAAATGTCTAAGGTTTCTATAGCTATCTCGCCTATGTTGTAATTGCCTATATATATGATTCCATTGATACCTATTGTTATATTGTCTAAGGATGCACTACCGTGTGTGCTGATGTTGAGGCTGCCGCTGTGGCCAACCGATATGTTGCCTATAGTTATTACGCCGTTGGCGGCAACGGGTGCGCCCCCTAAAGTCAAATATCCATTTTGGTCAATAGCGGGTGTGGCTCCTGCGCCAAAGGCTACATGCTCGGCATGGCTTAGGAAAATATGTCCGCTTTCTGCTACATACACATTGCCGTTGTTGGCTATTGGCAGGTCTGATATTGCTTCCCATAAGGCGTTACTTTCATCTGCCCAGCGTTGTCTTATAAACTCTCTGGACTCTTCTAAACCTTCACGAAATTCTTCTATCAGCGCTTGGGCGTACCGGTCGTGTAATTGGCGCTGGACTTGCGGATAAAATAGAACGCCTGCCCCGCCAAGCAATAATAACATCGCTATGCCTATTGATACTTTTTGCATATAGTTTTGATTGGCCTTGCGGCGCTTAGCACGGGCCTTTGCACGCTCTAAAGCGGCGGGGCTTATGTGCTTGGTTTTGCTGCTTTGGGGGTTGGGGTTACGGTTTAATGGGACTGCTATATAAGGGTCATTGATTTCATGGTTAGGGCCTGCCGCGTGGGCAGGGTTTCTTGATTTTTGTTTATGATGCGCCAGCTGGCGCTCTAATTCTACTATTTTGCGCTCTAGCATCTTGCTGTGGCGCCCGCGTAAAATTCTTACTACTTGGTAAATGGTGAAAATCAGTAGGAACAAGAAAAATATAACAAGCACCGAAATGAGTCGCCAGTTGGTAGTAAATATCGTGATGTACGGGACAATTTCGGCTATCAATTCTGGGGAATATGGGATTCTGGTGCCGCGCACCAATAACCTGTGTGAGTTTACGGTTAAGGGGGTACAGGTTATAAGGGTTACTAAATCCCTGCCAGGGTAAACACGCAGAGAGTCAACTTCGTGGGGCAATACAGCTCGGATGTCGTCTACCTCATAAAGCAAACGCTCACCCATAACAACAATATAAAACAAGGTTCCATGTCCAACTTGGTCACTTAGTAGGTCTGTAAACATTCTTGCATTAGACAATCCGGAGTGGGCGGTTACTACAGAATGTGTGCCGTACCCGCCAATAGGCATATGTGTGCCGTGAAGATGCCCAGCAGCCCTGTCCAACACATATGAACTGGTGCCATGAAATATGGGCAAATTAACATTGATTGCGGGTATTACTACCCTTGCCATTACCCCGCCTACGTTTAACGTTTCTGTATATGTATGTGGTAAATCGGCTGCATCTGCAAAGGGGTCAGATATTGATATTTCGGGGCGGGCAGCGTTGTAGTCACGTGCTTGCTGGAGGATTGCGGCGCGTTCGTCTATTTGCATCTGGGCTACGTATTCGTCAAACTCCACAACTATGCCGCGCTGGGTTCTGCCATTCCACCAGCTTGCTACGTCTGGGTATATAAAAAAGCCTACACCTATAAGAAGCATTATCGCAATTATAAATGTTGACAAGCCCCTGCTCACGTGGCGCACCTCCTTTTTCAAAAAATAGGGGCAGAGGTTTCGCTCTGCCCCTTTTTATGCTACGCGTATTTAATTACGCATGTTTTATTACTTCTGTGTTTTTTCCTTTTTCCTTGCAAGGAAGAGGAAGAGGCCTGCGCCACCCATTAGGGAAACGCCAGCTGCTGTAAACATGATTGTGCCTGCGCCACCGGTAAGTGGAAGTGAGAAGTCGCGGGTGTTGGTCATGTTCATTGATAGTGTGTGGTAGCTGCCTGCAGGAGTTTGAGTGGTGTTAACAATCCATCTCAACTCGTCTGTACACCATTCGCCAAGAACAACTTGGGCATATGTTGCCACACGACGATATCCGCCTGGAGGTGCTTCTACCTCAAGCAAGTAGTATACGCCTGGAGGAAGGTTAGAGAAAATTGCTTCACCAACACGTTGGCCAGAGTTTACTAAATTTTGACGATACGTTTGAATCTCCGCTGGGGTAGGTGTAGGAAGAGTAACCATATCAAGTGTTCCAGTGTAGTCAAGTTCAGCTAGAACATCAAGCAAGTCTGGAGACCATGTGCCAGCTGCTGAACCACTACCGCCAGCTGCTGTACCATCGGTCAGGATGTGCTCACCTGAAATCGAACGACGAACTGGCAGGAAGGTGTCACCTACATTAAGGCCTGGGTATCTTCCGCTATCATAATCAGCTTGGTTAAGAGTCCTTGGAGCGGAACGATCTGCAAGCATATGCTCTGCGCGGAACAAGTGGAACACTGCGCCATCCAAACGTACGTTAGATGGGTTTACTTTGTTAATTCTGAGACCTAGCAAGTAGCTGGTACGGTCGCCTGGTTCTGTTGTGTCACCAGCTTCAACACCGGGGTCACGGCTGAAGTAGAGTGTACCATCGTTGATGATTGGGCCAAGTGGTGTGAAATACTCGTTGTAAATCAATCTTGCGGTGGTATCGAAATTGATAAATAGGAAACCAGTAGCAGGAACTGGTGGGGTTGCACTTGAGTCACCAGCATCGAACTCTAATGGTGCGTTTGCGCCAGTAGCATTAGCAATCTCGTTAAGACCTGCTGCTGTAATGTGAATCCAGAATGTTTGTACTTGTTGGTTTACGCCTGCTGTTGTTCTGTCAGCATTGTATGCCCAAGTAGTATTGTTGGGAAGCTGTGCTGGAGTACCGGCTACAGGTGTAAATAACTGTGTTGACAGATACCAGTAAGGACCTTGAACACCAGCTTGTGTTGGCAATGCGGTTCTGGTTCCACCAACGTTATCAAACTCAACAACAATAGACTCAGGAACAATCCTTAACCTGTAGTCCAAAACGTCGCGAACAACAATATAAGAACTTATAGGGACGGGTGTGGCATCATACTCAGGCAAACCTACGTGAGCGCCTGCCCCAGCCGTTCCAGCAGAGTTTTGCAACAGTGACTGTGGAAGAGGACCGCCAACGGAGATATTAACGGGATAGTCAAAACCATGTGTCCTGAAAGGAGGAAGAGAAGGAGCAGGGTCGATATTAACACCAACTATCTCTTCAGAGATACCAACATTGAAATACCAGCTAAGAATTGAAACCTCATGGCCATCAATGCAGAGACCTGGTGTTGTGCCGTCATAACCTTTACCGAATGGTGATGGTTGTGGGGGCTTTGGATATACGTTAACATCGTATACCCATACACCTGGTGCAGGAAGTGGTGATACTGGCTGCATTGTGTCACCAGTAACTGGATGATGAACAAAAGTTGGCAAGTTAACTACAAACGGTTCCATAATCATAGAATCTGGATTACCGGTGTGTGGGCCGCCATCTTGGTAAATTTCCCATACAATCCACAAACCTTGTGTTGCGCCGGCTGCTGTGCCGCGTACAACATCGTCTGTAGTAGCGTTACGGTTAGCAGAAGGTGGGTTTGCCACTGCGTTAGCCAAGCTGCCTACGTCGGCACCACCTACAGCACCGTTTGCAAAGAATGCAGGTATTGCTGTTCCCGGAGTGGTTATTGGGAGTGTGGGTTGGGTTTGTTGGTCAGCTGCAGCTCTTTGCCAGCGGGTTACAGTACCGCTGGTAACAACCCAACCATCAGGAAGGCCAGAAGCGGGGTTAGCGGTAGGATTCATTACGTGCTGAATAACTGCTGATGGAACATTACCATCAAAATTTGCGGGTGGATGCACTTGCTGCATACGCCACATAGAACCATAAACCAGTGTTGTTGCACCAGGTGGCACAATGTTTGCACCTGGATGCACCGGTGGGGTAAATGTGTTGCCTGTGTCAAAATGATGTACGCGCAGGCTCACAGCGGCCGCAGCGTCTCTTGTGCTTCCCGGTGTTGCACCAATTGGAGTGCCCGGAGGTGACGGTGTTGGAACAACGCCTGCAAATGCTACTGTAGTCAAGCTAAGCATCATTGCGAGGGTAAGTACTGCTGCAACGAATTTTTTCATTGCATTTCGCATCTTTCATCTCTCCTTTGAGATATATTTTTTTGTGTTTAGGCGTGCGTGCCTAAAAATATTGTTAATCATCCTAAACCGGCAACTCTGCTGTCGTATGTAACGTGTTGTGTGCGTACCATGACGCTATGCTGCATCATGCTTAGAATGAAAAACTGACATAGTAAATATGGGCGCCCGACCTGCAACTTGGCTAAGGGGTTTGCCCTGCAGAATATCCTCCGCCACGGCCACACCAAAGTGTGAGTTGCTAGTCTGGAGGTATTCTAACCAGTATTAACGATTTAATCAAGAGGGTATTATTACAAAAACGTAAACTGCGTGTTACTTTGCTTTGACATGAGTGTTACAACTTACTACCTAATCATATGTAACGCGCTTCCCTCTTAATTATGTTATGCATCTGGTGGCGCGGTGTGTATCTTACAGGGCCGCAACTTTTCACTAGGGGTCCCCTGCAAGGGCAACGACGGTAGTATAGATGCTTTTTTGAATATATGCAAGTACTAAGTTATTACAATTTTAAAATTTTTATGCGTTTATTTTTGTTTTAAATGCAAAAAGCGCGGAAATCGGGGCCTGTAGGGGTGTGG
>Ga0131853_10004160_pt1 | contig 25952 bp, 12 predicted proteins | sample TergutLab28metaG_FD_92764 | JGI IMG/M metagenome (GOLD analysis project Ga0131853, IMG submission 92764) | Labiotermes labralis P1 segment gut microbial communities from Petit-Saut dam, French Guiana - Lab288 P1 (version 2) (version 2) | ecosystem: Host-associated > Arthropoda: Insects >... | reverse complement strand
TTAAGGTGAAAAATATAAATATTTAAAATTTCGTTTTAAAAAAGGGAAAGATTTATCCGACTTCCAATGCGGGGGAACAGGTTGGTGTGCTGCGGGGGGGGGGGGGTGGTTAGTGGTTGGCGTGGAGGGTACTGCCACGTTATTAAAACTGCTAATATTGTAAAAGGAAATGTAGAAAGCTTCCACACTGACTGTACTTATACCAAAAGGACTATTAACACAGAATCAACAGTTTTTTGTCACCAACTGATCGAAAGGTTCACAGAATATTCTAGAATTCCAAGATTTTTTCATCAATACATACTCGTAGCTCATACGCGCCAAGAGTGTAAAAGCGTTGGCATTTTTGCGATTTGGTTTTTCGTCGTAAAGTAAAAAACGGCCCGTTCGGAGAACGCTTGTATCACCTGCTTCAGTCATAAAACTACCTGGGAACTTGATCGCTTGGCAATGTCCCAGCAACCGAAAATTCGATTCGTGTTCCGTTCCGTTCCGTTCGGTGCAATGCGCGATCGCCCCGAATACGAAGCGATCGGGTACCGAATAACGGAACGTACACGCAAATAAAATATTGGTGGGCTGGGAACAACGGATATCAGTGCAGTAATATGAAAATGGCGAGAGCAACGGCTAGCCCATCTGTTTGGAACAACACGTAAACACCGAACCCCACGTTGCTGTATCAGTATAAACAGACGCTACGTGGGACGTAAGACAGGAAAAGGGAAGGAACATGGTCATGGGTGGCGGTGGTGGAGAACAAACATAAATGTTAGTATAACAGCGTACTGTTATACATGTATAATTTATCTTTTACGCTGCGGTAAGCATTCATTCTTGTGTACGAACACCAAATGCAACAGCTGTTTGCAATGTTGGGCAACAAGCATGCTAGAGAATCGCAACGTTCTGGCTACTTTTTCTTATTACCATGAGTTACTTGTATTAAAAGTCACATTTCGAGGCCATGTCTGTCCGTCTGTGTGTGACTTTGTATCAGCGCCTGTACCTTTATTTTTTTTTAATTCGATCGGGATATTTTCACTAAAAGTCTTGAAGATTTTGCGGCGACAGAAGTCAATGAAATTTTCTCCGGCAGACAGCCGCGTCAGGATGTGAAGGTCTGCCGACGTTTCGGGAAGTAACTCCATCCTCATCTTCAGGGTGTGCTGGTGGTTTTGTAGAACCAAAATTGATGACTAGGTTTCTTACCCTGGGCTATGTATATCTCCGTTCGGCTGGGCGCGGTGTGTAATGCGACCCACTAACACACCCTAAAGATGGGGGCGGAGTTAGCTCCCGAAACGTCGGCAAACCTTAACATCCTGACGCGGCTGTCTGTCTAAGAAAATTTCACTGAATTTCGTTAAAAGTTTTCCGGTTTTGAAGTACAATAAAGTCCACTTAATGTGGGGTAGTAAATGCATAAACTTGCAGCAAGCAGGCTTAACAAACTGCAAAGAACGCCAGCGGGGTTTTTCTGTACAGGATACTGTCCCTGTTCTTTCAACTGAGACACACAAGGTCACGTAATGGCCCGGCCTGACCAATATGGACTGAGCGTGGTGTTATGTAAAAGATTTGGTACGAGCTTGCACAAGTTGGCGAAATGTGAGGCCACACACACTGCTTTCGGTGTGTCAGTTCACTGTTACGTATTTAAATATTCGAAACTTATACCGTGAAATAATATGTAATTATTCAAACACCTTTTTTCATATCTACATCCAGCAGATTTCTCTGCAACGAGTTTTTTTTGTTCAAATATTCACTTAATCTCTACAAAAGTGCGAACAAAAGTAAAATGCCCTCGTCTGTGTTGTTTTCTCCGTCCCCTTCAGCTTGGTGAGAGAGCTGAATTAGTTCGTAACGAATCATCCAACAATGCAATCGACTGTTTTACACTCCTGCCCCGTATTCCGGAGGTCCCTGATTCAAATATCGATCCCCAAGACCGACTAGTTGTAACAGAAATTTTATAATTTTTCGACGGTCCTCTCACACGCACGTCAGCTGTCAGTTCCTTTTACATCCCTTTCAATTCATTATTCACCATCATTCTACCTATAACTCGTGGCTACTTAAAGGCGCGATAAATAAACTACGCCAAGCGCCCCAGCATTTCCCCCTCTTCTTATTCCTCAATTTGTTGTACACCAACCGCACACTACCTTTTCACAAAAACTCTTCTATCACACGTGATCTTACTGTGCACTAACAAGATAATCATATAACTCACGGTTATTCAAACTGTGGTATGGGCCGGGTAGCTCAGTCGGTATAGCGACTGAGCTACGGGCTGGACGGTCCGGATCGAATCCCGGTGGGAACGTGATTTTTCGTTCGTCCAGACCGGCCCTGGGGCCCACCCCGCCTCCTGTACAATGGGTACCGGGTCTCTCCCGGGAGTAGAGACGGCCGGGGTGTTAGGCTGACCCCCACCCCATCTAGTGTGCCGAGGTCATACAAAGAGTAGAGCTATATCTCTACTCACCGTAAGGGCCCTCGTGGCCTATAAAAAGGGTGAAAACCCACCTATTCAAGCTGTACTATACGTGCCACTACTGGTGCGCCAACCACCTTTCACTGGTATACAGTCGTAATAAGACAGAATATACAGAAGGGCAAATTTTCAAAAATAGTAAAAAACCTTGGCCACATATATCTGCTAATACGCAGCATTTCTAGCAATATTATATAACTCATGTCAGCCGTATTTCTAATTTGTGTTTTTTTTAAATCTAAATAGCAGAAAGAAATAATGGTGGTAACTGAAACTGTTAAATTTCATTTAGTGGCACTGGCAGGCCAGCGAAAGTGTGTGATTGCCCCCCAGATAACAGATCGAACGTGAAAGGGATGTTGGTAGAACCGTTACTGTTTTTCGTTTTCTTACGTCAATTTAAAAACAGTGACAAAGAATTATCATTTATGTTCACAAACCAGTATTTCTGGGCACAGTAGAGGTAATGAGAAAACTTTCCGAAAACACGTGATGGACTCTGTGCGAATATTAATGCAGTTCTGACTGACAAGCCATTATTGCGTAGTTCTGACACATTACAAAACAAGAGATAGTTTACGCCAAAGGTTAAATTGTTGTTAATCAGTCAAGCTCATAAAAGTGTTATTAACTTTAATAGTTTCAAAATTAGTTTTGTGATCCACAACTATTGCATCCTTACCTGGTTGTGCTCTTTGTGAAAAAATTTGATTCTCTGGTCATGAGTTCGGACCGGAATCGAGCCATTTCCTCCTCCATCTTCCTCATCTCAGCATCGAACCGTTCTCGGATGTTGCTAAACTCCGTATCGATGACGCTGAAGTCTCCCAACTTGATGGGTATATTACGTTTTATTCCACTCTCAGCCATTTCGCTTACTTACTGGTAGAACAAGTTAACCCACTTTGTGATGTAGGTGTGTCACACGTCGGTACGTTTGCCTTTTTCGTGCACGCGTTATATCACGGACTAGGAATGCCTCTGAACAGAGAGTTTTCTGCACAACCGTACACACACAACTCAGCGCGCCGCTTGGCCAGATCTCTATGACCAACTTCGCTTGCTGCTGTCGGGTATTTAAATGGCTGCGAGCAGCTGCTGCCGAGACACCCGTATCGTGACGTGGCGGCGCCCAGCAATCGATATCACTGCCAGCTCCACAAATGGAAGAATGAAACAACCTGACGGCTGATCGTGCAACAATGTTGTTTTTGGTAAGAAAATTTGAACAGCGCCCACTTTCGTCCATCCCACTTGTAGACTGTATCATGGTGCAACAGAATTCGTCATTTGCTTTCTGTTACCATTTTTGTACTGACGTGGGCTTATGAATCAGTACGCTCTTTCCACGTAACACAGCTTTATTAGCTTGATCTATTTTACGGTAAACTGTAGCCTGTCCTGAGCAAAACTCGTTGCTCGTACGTTGAGAAGCTAGTAGTCCCCTCAGCTTCTCAGGGAAGTCTCTGTCTTGTATGGAACTCGAAGATTCATCACTGCCATGTACATGTGTCCCTATCCTCAGCTCGTCGAATCCAGTTCACACTTCTCCATTTCAGCTTTGCTGCTGTTTGCGACTAATCATTAATGTAAATCTCCAATCCATGCCGCAGCCCAAGTCTCTCTTGTCCTGCTGCCTCGCCAAAGAAAAACAGTCGATGTCCTTCGTGACATTTCATAAGACGATAGCTTTAAATGGTGATATCCCAACCCCCATACGGGGGCACTACCTCCTGACTCCTTGTACGGTAAACTCGTAGCTACCCTCCACATCCCGCGATCGAGTATATTCGGTGCAGACGGAGGGGGTTTTTTTTTTTTTAATGGCACGTTATAGCAACAGTCCGGAGCAGTGCGTACGGAATGTGTAGTCGCTTACAGTGTGTACAGAATAAAAGGTGCCGCCTGCCACGTGTGTCTGCAGTCACAATCACAATTCTTGCCTGTGTTTATTATTTAAACCTCAGTGAAATTATATGCATTGCTACTGTCAGATGTTAATGGTTAGTATGCTTTGTTTTTGCTTGGCACCAGACACGGGCTACTTGCACAGCAGAATGCAGGCTAACAGAGCTGCAGAAGTCCAATGAACCTCCGTCTTTGGACACGACCCCGAGTCACCTTAATTCAGGGGTACACAAATTTTTCAAAAGTCTAGGAACCACCTCAAAATTCTAGGCGCCAGAAGGGTGGCAAAGAAAGTCCCTCACTGACCACCCGCCACGGTACAAAATTTATTCGCTCGGGCGACCGGGCGTCCGGTCTTCCGGGATTTGGGCTCCCCTCTCTTAATGTTATCATAATACATAAAAAGAACTTAGTCGTGGGACTAGGTCATCTGACGTCACAAGAGTGTTACCCGCAAGGTACAAGCGTGTCGTGAACCCAGCATGGTGAAAATACACTCGTATGTTATAGTCAGTTTCAGAATCTTAAAATGTCTGGGAACAATGTCTCTACTCAATGACGCACCACGCCGTAAGGATGTGCGTGGGAGTAGAGGTATAGCTCCACGCATTCTTAATCTCGGCATGGTCAAAGATGGAAGTGAGTGGTCGCTTTCCCGTCCTGACCGCTTTCCCGTGGTGCAAACAACCCTTGTACACCTGATTAAGTGGGTGATTCTTCCCCAGAGTCGATCTGGTGGCGTTGGTGAAGATAGAGATCTCTGACCCTACCAGGAATACACTCCGATTTGCTGGTCGTCCAGTCCGCAGGTTAGTCACTCTATTGACTGAGCTATTCCAGTCCCTTCACGATGAAACTGGAAGACTAATTTGGAAATGCCCGAGTACTCAATTAGGAAATTGTTACAATAAGATCATCATAATTACAAAACATGTTGCAAACCTCTACTCGAATGATCGATAAGATTCAAAGATGAATCAATTAGCCTGTCAGAAAAGCTGTAATCCATCTAAACGTTACCTATAGGTTGCTGCTATCTGACTCGGTATTGATGGGTAACGAAGACATTTTTAGACGAATATAACGCTACGGAATGTGTTTGAGCCGTGCCTCCTGAATTTGGGCCGCGATGTAAGTCTGAAAAGGAATTCACTCTACTTACTCTTTAAGATAAAAAATTAAACTAAATAACATATAAAAATTAATTCCTACCTCACAGGAAATGTGCTGCGTCTCCATTACAAAAACCAACCCCCAGCGCGACTGTAAGCCACAACAACCTTACGAAACACATACTGGTAGAAACACTGAGGGCAAAATACGAAGTGCTAACGGCGGAATAAGATGTTTGAGATCTTACCCGAAGTGACGCCGCGTGTTAGGTGGATATTTACCGACATTTCAGAAGAATTTGGTGTCCCCATCTTGAAGGCAGGATAGGGAAGGACTTCGAAAGTTAGAGCACCGTGTTTGGAACAGTTAATTGAAGACCATATACATGGACAGAGCGATTGTCAATCCCTCATTTTATGGCATGCAGTCTACCTAATAAGCAGCTTCTTTGATCGTAATATAATAGTGCAGAGTGGGTGTGGACAGAACGCGTCAACGTGACATCTTATTATCGCTGATTGAATGGAGCAGTGCCTTCTTAATAACGTGACTGTCGTTCATCCCAAGACATTAACCACCTTGTAACAGTTCGGAAATTCGAAAGACCCAACCACTAGGACGAGGTATTGCTAATTCACGTCCTGTTTCTTTAAATCCATTCTTATATCTCATAAGCCTACATCATCAAAATATTCTCAGACGAAAATTTTGTACCCATTTTAATAACTCCAATGCGTGCTACATGCTCCTACCATCTGACCATTTCATCACCGTAATAATATTCTGCGAAGATTACAAGTTAGGAAAATTCTCACGTAAACTTTCTCCATCCTCCTTCGACTTTCTTTGTCTTCAGTCCAAATATTCTCCCTCAACACCCTGTTCTTAGACGCCCTTGGCCGCTGTTTTACCCTCACGGTAAAAGAAAAAGTTTCACGCCGCGCCGACGAAACGCCGTACAAGTTGCAATCCACTGCAGCTCCAGCGTTGGGATAAATTTGTGACGTAACGCAAATACGCAGTTCCTGGCGATGAGTCACTGCCTACGTCATACAGCTCAATGATGTTAAATATGTGTGTCAATCCCCCCCCCCCAAACCGGCATCACACCTTGTAATGGACATCACAACGTCGTTTTGTCTCTCGTAGCCATCACTTTCTGTTTGGTGTTCCTAAGCTTAAACTGTAAACGTCTTTACGTTTCTGCTGGTGGTGAATGGCACTGAAGATAGCTTGGTGCTTCAGCGTTGTACACTGCTTAGAATTCTGAACAGAACACAAAGTTTAGAAACGTGAATCATAGGAAGTGCGGAAGCACCGACTGAGTTACGTCCAGCCAGCGAGTAAATCCTCAGCTGTCAGGGCTATTGTCTAGGTCCGTGAATAATGATGAAGACGAGGATGTGTGTTACTGACACAAACCGCAAGTAGGCCTATTTTCTGCATGTGTGATTCGAAAATCCACAGGATTCTGTTGTTTTGATTATAATGCATTACGTTACAAGTGTGGCGCTTGCAGGTAGAAAAGGGAGTCCACCTAGCAACTGTTAACACCTATAAACACGGCGTCTGAGGAATTTTGAAGGATGCCGGCAGCCCGGATACCACCCTAGCCGAACCGCACCCTAGCTCCAACACACAGCAATCCAAGAACAATACAGCCAATGTGGTAGTTCAACAACATAGTCGCAAACTCCTGAAGATGGACACATTAATGCCCGAAACATGTTGAGTACCTAAGAAGTAAAGTAAAATATAACAAGTGGCATCTAGTTGGTTTTTTATTCTTCAACTATCACAAAGATGCGCGGTCCAATAAACATCATAATTCTGTGTATGCAACCTCCACCTTCGCACCCTCCCACCTGAAGCCGGAAACACATCCAGTTTCTGGAAATTTTGCTCCTTTTCGAATAAAAAGCATGTAACTTCTGTACGTGTGGTCAGGTTAATCGGCCGTTGTGAGTTCCACCTAAGAAAGTCCAACTTCGAACAACCTCGGTTCAGTTCCAGTTCTTTGTTCCCTGCTGATGATGACTATGGGGGGGGGGGGGTGGCGAATGGAAGTCAAGTGCAGTGCAAACAAGGCTTACAGCTTCGTGAATCTGTCGCTACTGCAGAGCGTGATTTGTGTAGGTCACTTGGTGTTCTTGAGACAATGGGGGGCTAGGATGAGGTGGACATGCAAATGGGATGTTGGGCAATTCGTACACAGTTTTCAGTAACTGCCACTTAAGTAGCGTGACTGGAGAATAATATTAAGCTGGCTCTCAGTAAGGTGGATTGTGAGAATGAGAGGTGTAGTTAATGCTTCCAGATCTTGTCCTGTTGCAGATGTTGTGTTCAAAGTTGGGTTCTGGTACCATACTGTCATTTTTCCAAAACAGAATGCTTTTCCTCTACCATGTAGTGTGTACCACTGCATTCGGGGGGGTTTTTTTTTCGGGCGCCTCTTCCCTAAACTCTAGACACTTGCGTTGACTACGTAGCGGCATGTAAATGTGGCCAGGTCATGTAGGCGGCGTGGAAATATAGCCCCACTCATTCTTAACCTCGACATTAGATGCAGGTAACTGGCCAACCTCTTGCCCTGGCCGGTTTACACCAAGACACATTGAATAGGGTACTGGGTGGAGACAATGTTTTGCCAGTACCGGGGTTCGAAACCCGGGCAATTCAGTACCTAGCCTAGTCACTGTACCAACAACGCCGTTTCGGTAGGGCAACGCGACACATTTCATTTTGAAACGACCTATTGAATTATTTGTTCTTCTTCCATTGATATTTGCGTTAATCTCACAGAAATTTCTGTCTACAGCGACATAGAAATATAGACAGCAAACACTGTAGGATGATCTTGTTTGGTTTCAATCGGTGTTCCAAACCACTTCATATATTAAATCACGGAAGTTCGGAATAGTAAACCACGATTGACTCTACCTGATATCTTAAAGCCTGTAAACTACAGTGGTAACAATAAATACCAGCTGCCTTGATACCAAAAAATCAGCGTTAACCTTATGGAGCCTAATGGTTACCTCAAGAACCACCAGGCTCAACATTCAAAACTTCTACGTATGCCATCATAGTGCAAGTATGTGTCTGGTATGGATCTCAGAACAAACAGCGACTGTTTTAAATTTAGCCATCCCCGTTGTGTATATATAAACAATAGGTGTGGGGTCAGTCTATAACACAACAATATTTAAAGGTGTTTAATAATGATAAAAGTAAACTACATGTTTCAGCCTAAGTGGCCATCATCAGGTTTAGGTTCGAAAGTATAGTGGTATTTCTTTGAGATCTCACCATCGTGACGTATCCACTCCAACCCTGTAAAGAAATACCACTATACCTTCGAACGTAAACCTGATGATGGCCACTTAGGCCGAAACATGTAGTTTACTTTTATCATTATTAAACACCTTGAAATATTGTTGTGTTATAGACTGACCCCACACCTATTGTTTAAACAGCGATTGTTTTCGTACTGACTGGCTTTTAGGCACGTTCGCAAAATTGCGAAAAACGACTATTAGCTTCGTCATGTCTGTCTGTCCGTCCGGCCGGCCGACCGTCTATCGGTCCAAATGGAACAGCTCGGGTCTCACTGGATGGATTTTCGTTAAATCTGATTTGAGTATTTTCCGAAAATTTGTCGAGAAAATTCAAGTTTCATTAAAAATGGAAAAGAATAACGCGTACTTTGCATGAAGACCGATACACAATTTTCGATCATATCTTGCCCACTTCTTCTTAGAATGAGAAATGTTTCGGAAAGAAAATTTGTAGAGAGAATCAACAAACATATTTTAGTTTGAATAATTTTTTTTTTCGAAAATCGTGCCCTTTAGGAAACAACGTGGAAAAATATTGTAGAGCTGGACAGGCCACAGATGACAATATGGTGCAAGCGCATTGCATGCTGGATATGTAAGGCTACGTACGGACACACACCCATAATATGTAATACTTACAGCTTTTCGCTGCAACAATGGTTGCAAGAACGCGCCTGAATAGTACGTTACAGTAACGTGTCTCTCTTGTTATAACTGAGAGGAAGTGTGTTTACTGTGCGGTACTCACTGAATCTTGACATACAGTATATTTGACGTTAGTTTTAACATTTAAAGGGTTAAAAACGCTATTAATCAGCCGATCTTTCTAATACAGAAGAATTGTATCGTCACTGAGGCGAGAGCAAAACTATTAACCTTCTTTCATTCCTACGAGTACAACTAGTAGTAATAACATTAGACTTTTGAGATCGTGCTATCTATGTTCGCGCCCGTATGGCCCTCGTTTCAACTGCTCAAGCAAGTGACAGCTCTTCACAAATACTGGTAGTACCGTTATGTCGTTGGAGGACACCCGAACACCATTCCCATTTATTACAATCAAACAACCTGACGGATGTGTCTTCTTACTCACCTGGTTTGGTCCTTTGCGATTTCTTCTTGTTTAGGTGAACAAAATCGCAGTTACGAGGGCGTTATTTATGTGATGTCCCCGAAATTCAATAACAATTACTGAACGTTTTACAAGCGATTTCAAAAAGTCAGTGCCAACGGCTTCCAGCAGTAGAAGAAATGCTGGACCCGTTGCACAACTTCGAAATCGAATTTCATTAATTTCATTGGAGGGATCCAAGACGGCAAATAACGAAGGTTTTGGTATATGTTGTTATCAGTTCAGTCGGAAAACCTTTGGATACACACACGCATTACGATCACACTATTTTTTTAAGACAACAATTAAAAACATGTCAATTGTGCGAAATTTTGAGATTGTGTGTGTCAAATTCAACGTATTAAGAATCTGTGCTTATATAGCGACTTATCCGCAAAGTAAAAGAAAACAGAGACAGTAGAAATATGCATGTAGATCTAGAAATTTGTGAATAATCAAACTAAGCTTTGTGATTCCTTTCAGAAACTCCATGTTAAATACCTAGTAGATGAATCTCAGACTTCAAAGAAGAAGCATTCGTGACACGTTCCTACGCCTGCCCACACCGCGAATTCTTTTCTCTGCGAGTTTTCTCTGCCCACGCCTCAAACTACAACAAACTCAGGGTTACATTATGTTTGACGACCATTCTTGTCCCTACTAATCAGTTTTTTTTGTTTGCCCCACGCATTGGGTAGATAGACTGTCAAGCATCACTTCATCTCTGAGACACATTAAGATGAGCAGGAGGCTGGAGAACATCGCGTGGTGAGCAGGTTTATGTCTTACACTCCTACACGTATATTATTAACGGCTAGATAGAAGGAGCAGTTAGCATGCATGGGGAACTGAGGAATGCAGACAGAATATTATAATAGTCAAATAACAGGGAACAGTGTATGGGTTTTACGACCGCTATTCCACACACATCTTCATGACATGGTGCTTAATTAAGCACAGGGAAAACTTCACATTTCACCGGTGTTGTTTTTTCTTTACGCTGTTCTAAAAAACATAGAATTTTTTTTCTCAAGGTTCACATGCTTTGGAGTATCCATATTTATCTAATACCTTGACTGGCAAGTATATCCACTCGTTTCTTTCAGGTATTTGGAAAGAGATTTCAATGTTACTATGCGACACACACATCACAGGTGAGGGCCTAATCATGACATTTTCACTGGATCTACCTTCCCTGCGGAAACACTTCAAGAGAAATAAAACGCACCCAGTTTCAGTAACGTGACAACCATTATCGTAGTAGTGCTACCACAATCGAAAAAAATAAGGGAATTTACGCTACAGGCAGTCCCATTACATACCTGGACTAGAATAAAAATTAACAGATAGGAACAGCAACTGCGCATAACTAACGTATGTCAGTGGCGTACCCAGGAATTTTGTTCGGAGGAGGGGGGAGGGTTAAACAAATTCAGTTAAGGACTGAGGGCGGAGCGAACGGGGATCTGGGGGCGGTAGGCCCCTACTCAGGGGTTCTGGAGGCAGCTATAATTTGATACAAGAAATTTCATTTCATATAGTAAAATTTTCTTAATTTTTGGTACTATAAGACTATTTATGATGACAACCAATTTATTTGTCATTGCTAATGTAAAACATTTGCGAACCTAGGTAGTTTTAGAATTTTACTGCCTTTTTTCCGAACACCTTGGGGTGTTGGCGTCCTAAATTCAGCAATTTTTAACAATTTTCACAATCGAGATGAGTTTGGCACGATTTTGGAGGGCCTTCGGAATTTCGGGGGGTGGGGGTGGTTTGAACACCCCAAACCCCCCCTCGGCAAGCCACTGACGTATGTTATACAATGTATTGCACACGTACTAAAAGCACTGACCGAATAGTACTCGCATAATTTTACATTCTACCACAAGTTGGTTACCAATGATTTGTGTTTTTTTGAACTTAAAAGGCAATATCTCTTGAACTAATGAATAGAGCTTGATGAAATTAACCTATTTCCTTCTGAGGATGACCGCCCCGTGGGCTGAACACGTTGTGGCGTGTTATGTAACATGCATGACAGACACGTACGTAGTAACGTTCCTGTGGGATGGTTTGACGAATGAGGACTAAAACTGAGAGTACGAATTCCACCGGAATTTTTTTGCATACCCGCACGGTGGAACGCAGCGGCGGAAATGGAACTGACCGACCGCACGGAGAAAAATTACTGTTTACAGAGATCGTCGAAACAGGTCTTTATACTGAGATCCGGTTCATTCATTATGGGTCCCCTGGGTGATTCGCTCATTTAACCCATTAAATTCGTTCACGTTATCAACCCAGTGTATACTAGGTCCGTATTTAAAGGATACGTCATTTCTAATAATAATAATAAGTCTATCATAATAAAATTGATACATTGTCATGTTAGTGTACGATGCTGGGAAGTCACAGAGGTAAGGAACAGCAAAAAATTTTGTTGTCATTGCCGTTTTTCAGTTCCGTTTAATCAGGGTGGTTTTAGTTGTGCTTGCAGGAGGCGGCATTCCATCCTTGCACATCTCTCCTCGCCATAAGAACTGCTTACGAAGGGGAGAAGCGTGTAACATAGCCCTCCTGGTAAAGACGACAATTTTGTGTTATTCTTTTACCGGTGGGCAATCGGCTAGGCTTAGAGTCTGCTGTATGAACATTAATATAATGACATCAGACACGCGAAGAGTGGATATGCTGGTACCATGGGACAGTTTCTTTCGTGCGACAAAACCGTTTTGCCGGTAGTTACTGTAAGGTATGCACATGGTATTTTTTAGATTTTCATCTACAGCTTAAATGATACAACAATGTGCAATAAACAGCACACAGTGAGCTAAAACATGAAGGTGTTTCAGTCCTTCCAAAACTGCATCACTGATATTATATGCGTGGTTACTGTTTTTATATCAGTTTCAACGATCCGCAGAAGCCAAAAATGGAAAAGCTTCAGTTCTAAAAAGTAGCCCTTACAAAAGATACTTGTTTTAGGAGAAGGGAAAGAAAGAGGAAAGCGGTAGACCTAGAACTAGTGGGAAAGCGGGACGTAAAGACAAGGGCAGAGGACAATTTAAAAAAAGCCCACATGAAGAATACTAGAAAAATCAGAAAGTACAATAAAATAGACGCTCGCAATGAAATTACCCCGGGTACTGACAAGGAGCATGAAACAAACAAAAGCGAAAACACGCATGTAGAGGAAGATGCAGTATGTATTTTCTGCCAAGAAAACTTTCTGAATACTGTTAGCGTAGAGAGACGTTTTCATGTCGTTTTCGAAATGGGCACATGAGAAGTTTGCTGGAGTTGACTCACTAAACAGTGATAACTTCGTATGTGACTGCTGTTCTTCTTGGAGTTCACCTCTCTGTTTAATATAGAAGACCATTTCAACTTTTACGACATTTCTGTAAATATTACAAAAATACGAAATGTAAAACGACTGCTAAAGAGCCTGAAAGGGTAAAAGAGTGGTACAGTATATACATAATTGCATTTATTCGTTGTATTCTCTTAACTATGTTCCATTTCTTTTATAGACAGTATAGGGGTCCATTTTGTCCAGGGCCTGGGTAAAACGGCCATTTTTTAAGGTTTCAGAAAAATTCACACTTCCGATGAACAAAATTTTTAAACTTTCGAGAAGACATCTCCATATATTATGTAACTACATAGTAATAAATGACGTCAAACAAAACAATTTTTTTGAATTATATTACCTACACAAAGTTGCTACACGTTTCGGCCCGTAATAGGACCATCTTCAGTCAGGATATGTAAATGAAGGCAATATTAAAGTGAAAGACGCCTCTCTCTTACATAGTTCACTTTTAATGGAAGTAGTGCATTTCAGTATTTCCTGCGGTAGTTATACTATTTATCAGTATTAAAATCTGGATATTATTATGAAATGTTAAGAATTAATAAAATCGGAGTATCCAGTGGTGTTTTACTATTCTTTGACGATGTGGGTTGTAGGTAAGCACGTGAAATTTGATTTGTTCCAAGATGTCGATTCGTATGAAGTTGGGGCTTCGACATGGTATTGTTCTACATAAGAATTCCTCGTAATAAGGACTGTTGTAGAATTTAGAATTAGATCAGAAGATTGAAATTTCTGAAGTTGTGCTGTGTATTAGCTGAAAATCAACTTGCTACTGTACAAGCAGGCGTATTAAACATCATGCATGTGGTCAAGATCGATCTCTGTCGTTGTCGTTAACATCAGTCAAATCCCATTATCGTTCGTTAATTTGATTATCATTTCTGGTCTATGAATAAATATCAGACTCTTCCAGTGTACTAATATAATTTGTTTTCTTAACGATGTGTAGGATATTCATGATGTTTTTCATGAGTCCAACGGAGTTTCCACTGTCGCGTATCCATGGAAAAAATAATGGGTATTTTACACATAATTAAGAAAGAAGATGGCCTTATTACGAACTGAAACGTAGCCACTTCATGTGGATAACATAATTTCACTCACAAAAAAAAAATGTTGTGTTTGTGTGACTTTATTTTTTACTATAAAATTCTTAAAAACACACTCAAAAAGTGCGCGACCTTCTTTAATAATTTGTGCAACTAATATTTTTATTAAAAGCAAGCAAACTGTATTTAAATAACAATTCGCCGTACGGAGGTCGTTTTACACACATCTCCCCTGTTGTATATCCAAAAGCAGCATTAACTTGCACATAAAATAAACACGTCATAGAATGCGGATTTGTAGGAACAGACTAACAGGTGACCGACGCGGGTTAAGTGACTGGTGAAAAGACAGGAACTGGGAACCACCGAACGAAAGAGGTCTGTGGGGTCCTGGAACGAAAGGAACTGCAGACCGTTGACCGACTTAGATTAAAGGACTGGTGGTTGATTCAGTTTAAGTGGTGAACAATGTAGTTTAGTGAACGAAGACATAAAAAAATAAATAAAATAACAAAAAATAAACTGGACATAGTTTTGGACGGGATCGGTCTAGATCAAAGTAGAAGAGAGATCGGCAAAGCCGATATATACTGTGACATTAAAGCTTACATTTATTGTATATATTATGCTTTTATTGCAAAGTCTAGTTTTAAATACTATCCCATGTTTGAAAAAAATACATTTACTTGACAGCATTAGTGAAATATGAATTGTAAACAGTACATGAAAACAAAACGGATGACTCCGCTGCTTTACGGCATTGCGAAATTGATACGATTTGTTGTGTAAATTTAGAGGCTGGGGAGATGTTGGGATATTGATTTGGACTGTGAGTTTGCATTCTTCATTTACATTCAACGCAACGGGGATGCATTTTCTGAGAAAGAGTTTCTATTTCGTTCTTTCTGACCCGTTAATTCACGAACGACGCATCTCTAATTCGTTCTACTGCTACTTATGCGACATCGCACACTGATCTACACCGTATGCAACGGTTTTCGGCAGTACCGTTTCTTATTATGGGTGAGAATATTCTTAAATCCGGGCATCGCACGATGATGACTCATTGGTAAACCTCCGCGCTAAAACGATTCTTTTTCTCGTGATAAATCAGACATCCACAAATCCAGGAGTGTCACGCACAGTCCATAAGTCATCAGAAAATACTAGCAAAAAGTCTACTATGTAACGGTTCCAGACATAAAGAATGAAATTCGTGAACTCTCGTTCCTTTCTTGAAAACATGATTCACCAATAAAATTCGTCCCTTTCTTCTTTCGTTCGTCCGTAGTTCACAAACGGGCAAGTGTAAAAGCTATTTGTTCTTCCGAACAGTTTATCTTGTTCCCTAACCAAGAACATGCAATGACCTGATAAGCCTGCGAGCGAAAAATCCGATGCGGTGCAACGTTCAAATCGCGTGAAGATCCTTCTTGCAACGGCCGTTGCGGTTGCGCGTGTTATATTACGTTACATGTACAAATAATCTCATTTGTTCATGAGCACATCATTACTGCTCTCTAGTTTCGAAACGTACAACCGATGTGCAACTCATTGATCAAACTCTGTCATCTATCGGTGAAGAGTGTAACACATTTCGTCGTCCTGTAACAAAATAACGTGATTGCGTAATGTGACTGTTTCACCGGCAGCTAGACCTGCGAGCGAAACCAATGAAATGCGTAGAATCACGCACGTGCTTCCAGCCAGTGAGCCCGCCCGTCACTGCCATTGGTCACGGAAACCGCCATGTATGACAGAACGTTCTAGCAGAATCCACAAGCATCTTTGCCGGCTGATGTAATTGCCGTTGCTTTTACGAAACACGTACTAATTTCTATATAAAGCGGAACACCCCATGATCGTACTGTAATTAGCTGAAGGAAAGAAGTATCTGTAGTTCGTGCTTCCTTGCATCATTTTTACGGTGTGTGGCGTGTGGTGCAATTGTCATACGACAATCAGGCGAAAACGGTTTGTGACAATACGAAAAGTAATCTCTCTGGTTTACGGACGTGTTACCGCAATAGACATAACTACATTTGTACTTTATACAGCTTGTGACTCGATTAATACCGGCAGCTATGTTCCGGCATTGCAAGAGGCTGATACATGTGGTGCCATACCGAGGATCGATGTTACATCAGCAGCTCCATCATGTACCCGTAAAACGGAATATCTGGGGTTGGCATCGCCCTTCCGACTACAGAGCCATGTTACGGGATGTGGATAGGACAATGGAGAAGTTTGAACGGGATCTAATTGAGTCCTTTCCATTCCGTCGACTTACACCCCAATCGATCCCCATCCAAGGAGTTGTGCAACGTGGTGATGTATATCGACTCAACGTGAGTATGGACGGCTTCAAACCTGAGGAGATTACTATTTCTTTAAAAGAAAACACTCTCACTGTTGAAGGAAAAACCAACAGGAAGATGGACGACGGCAGCAGGTTCCAGCAGGAGTGCACACGAGAGATGACCTTGCCGGACGATGTGGACGTGACATCCCTGAAATCTTTCCTAGGAGCAGATGGCATCCTGAGCATCGAAGCAGATTTTAAGTCTGACAGGAAGTCGAAAGAAATACCAGTGAGTCGGAAGTAGGGGGAAGAAATTGCCTATTTGCAATTTTCTTGAGAATGTATACCCATTTGCACCTTGTAATAAGGACAGTGAATTGTTGTGCAGAATTTTTGTGTTCTGTCATGGCTGGCGAAAGTTTTGTGATGTGCTTGTGTGTAATAGAAGTTTAGATTAATGCTGTAGTTGTTATGTAGAAACACATGCTGTTCATGTTAGTGAATACTGAGTAAGCTGTGATTTGAAAATTTTGGGGGTTGAGAAATCCATCTGGCACGTCCCATAAGTTAAAGCAAGTGATAACGATTTACTTTCTGGAGTCACAGGTGCAGTGTGACCTTTGGTTATAAAGAGACTTGGTAACACGTAGTAATTTTTACATGTGACATTTTGTTGCATCAGTGTTATGAATAAACAGATCAATATGATCTTAGTAATTAACCAACTTAATGCACAAATTGTTGTTTTATAATAAATTTATTATATGCCTGTACATGTTATGAGCACTGTGTGCTCATCATCAGGAGGTCAAAATTGTATTATACAGCATCTGGTATTATCACACCTGTAGGTGGCCATCCAATGCACAGGTTGAGAGAGAACCTGTGCACTGGACGGCCACCTACTGAGTGTGATAATACCAGATGCTGTATAATACAGTTTTGACCTCATGCTTGAAACATGTAGAGGCATATAACAAGTGTATTATAAAACAAGCATTTGTGCATTAAGTTGGTTAATTACAAAGATTATACTGATGTACGGTCAGCAAAACAAAAAAAAAAGATCAATATGAGTCAGCACAGCTATCTTTATTTGTCACTAGATTCTGTGTGTCTGAAAAAACATTAAACCTTAGTTAGGTCATCTGGCTGTCAAATAAATTAAAAAAATTTGTTGAAAACAATATACAATTAATTGCTCATCATTCATGAAATTTGAAGTGAGTTAAACAAATTGAAAGAATGCAAAATGGGCTAGTATGAAATATAATAATACATGTTCATTGGAGGTATTACAATACCTATTTACAAGCTGTATTCTGTTTCTTAATTCAAGGTTGATAAATGTCAGTATCGGTCTAAGGGTTTATGTGAGAAGTTATAAATTATTTTTTCAATTCAGATACAATAAATTATTTTTTCAATTCAAATACAAGAATTCCTTTGTTCTGTATGGCAGAAAGTAATTCTGATATCTGGATTAACATGCATTTGTTTTATATTAGTGTATTTTGCATTGTTTGAGTTCGTTTTAAGCATCTCAGATTTTATGAATGAGAAGTGATTAATTGTGCATTGTCTTCCTTATGATGTTTTTAAAGTTTTTTGAGAGCCTGAAGATGATTTAATTAGCTTAAACATGCTGCTCAGTACACCCATTTGTTTGATAAAGATAGTTGTGTTGAGACTATTGATGTGTTTATTGAAACACTAGTATGTGAGAGAGTTGAAATGCAAGTGAGAAAATGCAGAGGAGACGAAACTGTGGTATGAGGTTGAATTTTTGTATATTAGTTAACAAAGGCTTACTTCTTTCAGGCACTGTGTGTATATTACCTTTTTAACTGTCATGGAACTTTCCTGCACTCAGTTGGATTATGTAAATATGAAAATTGGATGATTGCACAATGTGGAATGATTCATTCAGCATATAACATGTGTAATGTTTGATCTCTGGCATGCAACAGATACATTGATGCTAGTGATTATGAATTACAGATGTTTATTAAGGATTAAAAGTCATTCTGAAACATTATAAATTCATTTGCCGGGAAGCAGGTGTGTGTATGAAGGTATCTTAAGATTAATACTTCATATTTCTCATTTCTATCTGTAATACTTTTGAGGCCAGGGGAAGACCTGTGAATTTTAATGCCAGCAAAGTAAGCAGAATTCTCTGAATGAGAGGTTGGCATTTAGTCTATGAAGGCGATCCTTATTTTTAGTGTTAACACGTTTTGGAAAATGTTCAGGGTTATTTAGTATGAAATATGTAGCAAAATACATATTGGTGTGAAGATAAAAATACCCATATGGTAGAAAGAGACGTAAATTTCCCTGTGCATGCCATGAAGGCATGTGGCATAATGGAGGTATGGTTGTAATTCTTGGGATGGGCTGACTATTCACCTCAATGCCCCAATCTCTTGACCCCCAAGAAAGAAGATGCCCCAGTAATCACTGGAGTATGAGGCCAGGTGAGACACAACACCAAACTTGGGCACTGTACTATGCAACTCAAGCTCTCCATATGGCGTAGGTAAAGTCTTGATTTGTACGGATATTTTTGTATGAGTTCCTCTGTTGGCTTTGGCCATAATTGTAACAGTTTTTGTTGAGTAAATACACTTTCACTGTTAAATGAGTAATGTGATAGAAATATTTGGTACCTTGTTGTGTAATGGAAATCTAATGAGTGCAGCAGTGCTTTGAATGTCTTAAGAACACTTACTAAATGTTCCATGAATGGGATTCTTTCAATTTAGATTGTTTTCACTTTGTAAGACTAGGAAGTTTGTAGTTACTGAATTTGCTATGAATTTTTCATTTTATCCTTACATATGTAGTTGTGAGTTCAGTAGTCACAAATTTTATAATTAATGTCTCTAGATTTGTGAGTAGTTTATTAGCAGAAAAACATTTACATTTACTGGAGAGAATTAAGTTTGCTGTTATGAAAGAAAACCTCACATGGTTCAGAAATTATGATGTGTTGTGATCATATATGGTTTCTAACAAAGCTCTTACAGTAAAGGCTCTAGAATTGGGTGTGTTGTATTGATCCCCAGTTTAAAGTGAAATTTATAGTAGTGCTAGTTTGTGTTCACTCCTTCTTTTCTGTTTGCAAGTAACTGCTGAATGAATGTGATGCTGTTCCTTGAATGCTGTGAAGCAAGTCTTTATGAACACAGTATATTGATGTAAGTTCGTGCATTTGTGCCATCTCTGACATATTTCATGTGGATTGTCGGGTACATTTTACCCTTTTTGTAGTTGATGAACCAATGTCCATACATCCTCCATCCTAATGGTCCAACACAAGTGAATGTTAGAAATATTTTAAATCAGGAGAGCAAAAGAGCATGAGACAATGTGGAGAAATGCTAAATAATGCCTTTACAGATTATTGTAATTTGCAGTATGCTGAAATGCATACACAAAAATATTTTTCCAGTGTGAAGCTAGAATCAGCACTTCTGTGTGAGGGTTGATAACTGAAGAACTAAGCACACTGGATACACCACTGTTCAGAAATGTTAATGTAACTCGCCACACATGCCGTAGGAAAGTGTTTGACTGTGTATTAATGCAAAACGGTCTCTGGTTGGCAGTAAATGTTTGGCATCTCAGTTCTTGCGGAAATGTGAATGTGTATATTCTGTATGTATTTACTGCACCTCACCTTATCTGATACAATATTTTGTTGTACATTCTGCATTGTATCGTAATGCGATGGGCAAATGAATTATGCATACATTTTTTGGGGGAGGGGGTGAAGACAATTTAAGGGCCGACCACAGATATGCACATTCAATAAAATGTTACCACTGGATGGGGTTTGATTATTATTATTATTATTATTATGCACAGAGAGGACTGGTTCTCTCTCAACCTGTGCACAGGATGGGCACCTATAGGTGTGATGATACCAGAGGCTTTATAATGCAATTTTGACCTCCTGATGAGCACATGGTGCTTGAGACATTTAGAGGCATGAAATAAAGTTATTGTAAAACAAAAATTTTGTGCATCAAGTTGGTTAATTACTAAGATAAACATACTGAGATGCACGGTCAGCAAAAGATCAAAATTCGATATATAGATGGTTTATATTGTCCATTCCACATGCACTTGTGTCTTTCAACACCCCCAGGAAATAGTGTATGTAGTTTCACAGAACCCACTGCATATCATTGTTTTATTGAACTGCTTGTTTCGAGTAAAAAATAATTTCACTAGCTCTTTACCTACCATGAAGGCAGAGCGTTCTGCCCGGGTAATAGTAGGTGGTTGGTACACGATTCCTGCAAAGTTGGTCAATGGGAACGGAGATGGAAGGAGTAACATAGTACAAGTACAACGTAATTTTACTCTTCGCGAAGTAGCTGAGAACTGCGCTCTTGTGGGTTATTACGCAGCGAGTAATAGTAATTTCTTACCGACGTCTCGGGACACTTTAACTTCTACTAGGGGACATTCATTCTCAAAAGGTCGGTACAACAGTTTCGCTACTTTCTGCGCAATAGACTAGAAGATCGCAGTTTTAGTTCAACGTATTTCGTACAGATGTCGTGATGATACGAAGTGAAATGCAATCTGGCGGAGCCGGTAGGAAGTATTTGCATTGATACGAAGTGAAAGGCAATCTGGCGGAGCCGGTAGGAAGTATTTGCATTTTATTGCAAGGGCGCTCAAAGCGACTCCGAGTGCTTTGCAGTGGACCGCTAAACCAGATAGTACGTTCGCGGTAAATGTGGTGAGGTTGGTGTTTTATACATGAGCAACAGTTTCACATGTCACAACGTATCGCACTCTAGCGATCTTCAGCAGTTTCGTTGCACAACGGATTTTTTTAGGCTTCTGGATTTCTTTTACATACATGGTTTTGTAAGTGTAATTAAGAGAGTGATTAGTTCGGAAATACATTTTCTGTAATTTGGGGTTACATATGCATGTTTACAAAGTAGGCTTGTGGTGTGACTACCAAATCTAGCAAAGTGGTTTCGGTTCGAGCCCCGATAGCGACATACGGTGACTGCTCTTTCCTGAACCCATCGCATGGAAACGTAATTTCAGTATCAGAATGTGTAGATAGTATATTCGTATGACACCTGTCAGAAGGTGGAGGCAGCTAGTTCCTCCATATTATTATTATTATTATTATTATTACTATTTATCTACCACATTACACGGAGTCACTTCCAGGCATACTCGTCCATATGAGAATCTTGTGGAGGGTCGAATACATGGCACACTGCAAGGGCGACAGCAGTACCGAAAATGTAGGATAATAATATATATGTACTTAGTCCAACACAACAATGTTTTTATTGCATTAATGGCTACCAAATGCGGTCATCACGGCCATCATCAGGCCAATACTACACACAGTTTAAAAACACAGGTTACATATAGTGCATAAAAATGTAAAGTTGTATGGGATCCCTTTTCAATCGTCGTCAATACTGGTTAACAGCCTTAAGTGTTTTTTTTTGTTACCTGTGATATGATATATCAAGGATCTTTTTGTAGAGAGCTGTAATTAAATTTAGAAGTATAAAATTGTCACATTGATATGCTGTGTTAAAACAGATTAAAACTGAATAAAAAATTGTCTGAAGTCACAACTTGTATAATTAGCTGCTGTGCACGGATCTGGATTGTTGTTCTTATATTATTTGTCGTGCAAGCTAAGAGCTGGGTGGTGTTAGTAGAATATTCCGCGTTGTATTGTGACGACCGAGATGTGTTATCGTCAGTAAAAAGTGTAGAGTTTTATTAAAACAGCAACCACAAATTTTCCGTAGTATTATGACAGCTCAGCTTATTACGTGCGTGCAGCTAGTGTGGTAGTTTGTGACTTAGTCACATACTGCCAAAATCAGTCACAAACTGCCTCACTAGCTGCACGCGCGTAATAAGCCGAACCGTCATAATACTACAATAGGATTCTTGATATATTATATCACAGGTAACAACACCTTAAGGCTGTTAACCAGTACGGACGATCAGTGGTGTACCGAGGGGGTTGGTTTTGGGGGTTCAAACCCACCCCGAAATTCCTAAGGGCCTCCAAAATCGTGCCAAACTCAACCCGATTGTGAAAACTGTTAAAAATTGCTGAATTTAGGACGCCAAGACCCCAAGATGTTTCGGAAAAAAGGCAGTAAAATTCTAAAACTACCTAGGTTCGCAATTGCTTTACATTAGCAATAACAAATAAATTGGTTGTCATCATAAATATTCTTATATAAAGTACCAAAAATTAAGAAAATTTTACTATGTGAAATTAAATTTCTTGTACCAAATTACAGCTGCCTCCAGAACCCCTGACGAGGGAGCTACCGCCCCCAGATCCCTGTTCTCTCTTTCTTCTGTCCTCAACTGAATTTGTTGAACCCCCCCCTCCGGAACAAAATTCCTGGGTACGCCACTGTTGACGATGACTGAAATGGGATCCCGTACAACCTGACATTTTTATGCAGTACATGTAACCTGTCTTTTTGAGTTTTGTATAGCATTGACCTGATGATGGTCGTGACGACCGAAACTGGTAGCCATTAATGCAACAAAAACTTTGTTGTGTTATTACGGAAGTACATATATATTTTATTATCGTAATTAAAATACATCGGGATGTCCTGTACTAAAAGTAGGAGGATAAGTTTTAATGTTAACATTAAACATATTGCGAGTCAAGACACTGTAGATATCGTGACGTGATTAGCCGGAAATCTTGACAGGCTTTTCTTAATTTTCCTAGTCCGTCCACGTAAATTTTTGAGAATTCTCTGTTACCCTGCCATTTGATGTTAAGTAACGATTGCTACTGAAGCAAGGTTGTTAAATGAATTAAGAAAGAAACCAGTACTGCCCTGCGTTCAGGAGGTCGGTAACAGTGATACTTAGAAGAGACTATCCGTGACTTCCTAAAAGCCGAAAGAAAACGATGCCCGCCTTTTCGAAGTACGTCACGTGGGTCAGTAAACTATTCTTATTTACCATTCTTATTTATTCTTCAGCTTGATGGTTACTAAGAGCCTCCTGCTTTGGTTAATTTTGCCCCCACAGGGTATTTGTGTTTCTTATGATTCTTACAGTACTTACTTTCCTACTCCATGGAGCAGAGTCCTTCTTGAGAAGCTAACCGGTTCTCACCTAGTCAAGCAATTCCGCGCATTTTATAGAACCCGAATGTTTTTTATTACCGCTTTTCAAAGAGCCCGCCACCAGTTCCTAACCTGCGCCAGATCAATCCAGTCCATGCCCCTTTTTCCCATTTCCTGAAGATCCATCTTAATATTAAAATCTCATCTAAGCCTGGGTCTTCAAAGCGGTCTCTTTCCCTCAGGTTTCCCCACCAAAACCCTGTATACACCTCTTGTCCTTCCCGTATATGCTACATGCCCCACCCATCATATTGTCGATTTTATCACCCGAACAATATCTGGGGAGGATTACAGATCAATAAGCTCATTATGTAGTTTTCTCACTCCCTTGTTATCTTGTCTCTTTCAGGCCCAAATATTCTCCTCAGCACCCTATTCTCAAACACCCTGAGACTATCTTGCTCCCTCAAGGTGAGCGACCAAGTTTCACACCCATACAAAACAATAGGCAAAATTATAGTTCTGTATATCTTAATCTTTATATTTTTGGATAGCAAAGTGGAGGACAAAAGATTCTGCACCGAATGATAGTAAACATTCCCTGACATCATCCTGCTCTTAATTTCTTCCTGAATAGAATTTTGATTTGTTAAAAGTTGTTCCCGAATATCTGACCTCTACCACCCTTTCAAAGGAATTATTATCAGTCTTTATATTCTGACTTCGTCCTGCCTTCTAATCTCAAGACATGGCAATACACTTTTATCAGCATTTACTTCTAGCCCAATCTCCTTACGAGCGACTACTAAAGCTTCTGTGTTTTTCTTTATAGTATGTATGCTTCTGTCCAATATATTAACATCATCAGCATAAACCAAAAGCTGATATGTACCATTTAATTTCAGGCCATCCTGGTTTACCTGGACCCTCCTAATGGCGTACTCTAAAGCAAAGTTGAAAAGCAATGGCGATAAATCATCTCCTTGTTTGAAACCATTCCTAATAGGAAACATGTCAGACAAATGCTTGCCTACCCGGACTATGCTATAGGTTTCATTCAGACACATTTATATTAACCTTACAGATTTCATGGGGGATACAAAACGCAATGAGAATATTATAAAAGACCTCACCCCTAACTGAATCATAAACTTTGTTGAAGTCTACAAATAGCTGATGTACTGATTAATTTATATTCCCATTTTTTTCTGAAGTATTTAACTAATGCAGAATTTATGATCAGTAGTTGACCTGTTGCATCGAAATCCACGCCAGTCATCCCCAATAATTTCCTCTGCATATGGAGTTAACCTTGACAGTAGGATGTTTGATAGAATTTTGTACGTGGTTGACAGAAGTGATTTGCCTGATAATTACTACATTCTTTTTTATTACACTTCTTATAAATAGGTACAATGACGGACTCCTTGCGCAACTCAGGCAATTCCTCCTTATTCCAAATAGAATTAATAAATTTATGGATCTCAGAGTGAATTTTCCTACCCCCTGCTTGAGTCAGTTCTTCTGGGATTTGATCAATACCTGGTGATTTGTGCCCTTTTAGCTTTTCAACAGCCACCTGAACCTAAAAAACACTAGGCTCAGGCACTAATGGTTCTGCTGTATGTATTTCTATATGCCTAATATCATTATCCCCATGTGCATTTAATAGCTGAGAGAAATGGTTCCTCTACCTATCCAAAATACTGTGGGAGTCTGTAACCATATCACTTTTTTCATTCTTTATTATATTAGTCCCAGTCTAGTCACCCATTTTAAAGTCATTGTTGCCCCTATTTAAGTCTGATATTTTTTATCTTTCTGTTAGTTTGAAGTTCATAAATTGTGCTTTCAGATATTCCGTCTTTTTGTTCCTGAAATTTCTACTAGCCTCGCGTCTTATATTGTTTTGATTATCTACACTGCTCTGGTTTAGATGCTGTAACCACTGCATTTTAGCCTGCTTCCTTTAATCTAAAAACGTAAACATTCTTCATCAAACCATGGTTTATGCTGCTTCCATTCATACAGGCCTAGACTGTCTTTAGCTGAGGTTGTGATATTCTCTTTAATATTCTGCCAAGGCATATTTATGTCCTGACTATCGTTTAAGTTCTCCAAACCTGCAAATCTG
>Ga0131853_10004159_pt1 | contig 25953 bp, 22 predicted proteins | sample TergutLab28metaG_FD_92764 | JGI IMG/M metagenome (GOLD analysis project Ga0131853, IMG submission 92764) | Labiotermes labralis P1 segment gut microbial communities from Petit-Saut dam, French Guiana - Lab288 P1 (version 2) (version 2) | ecosystem: Host-associated > Arthropoda: Insects >... | reverse complement strand
TTGGTTCCTGAAATAATAAAGTTTTTTGTAAACCATGTACAAAAATTTAAATGCCAAGCAAAAATAATGTCGTACGCGAAGGTTGACTGTAGCCAATTTAAATCCCGTCGCCTAAAGGTTAATGTTGGATTACACTTGGGTAAGTACAGTATATACAAAGCAGGTTCAAAGAAATAAGGTAACAGGCACTGTGGCACAGAGAATTTTGTTCTGATTTGATGTATACATGGCACATGGGTAGCAGGTTGTGGACATTAGATGTTTGTGGGGTCTCCAGCAACATGAGCATTTCTTGCACTGTGGTACCACCAAGGCTTGCCAGCCAGGTGCTTCATAAGAGGTCCAAAGAGATGGAAGTCACTGGGCATGAAATTGGGACTGTGGGGAGCATGGTCAATAATTTCCCAGCTTCAGTACTTCGATTGATCACAGGTCCAGTTGGCACTGGGGCTGTCAGTGATTTTTGTACATGTGGACCATCTGAGTAGATCCTGGCTGTCAAGCGATTTTTAGAAGATGCTGATGTAAAGGAAGCTGTCTCCTTCTTGGTACAGATGAGCTACACCAATTTTCTGTATGCCAGGATACAAGCCTTGGTGACATGGTGGGACACATACTTACAAACATCAACGGTGAGACTTGGAGGTCTGATGTATATCATCTGCACACATGTCACACACACACACACACACACACACACACATATATATATATGTCAAAGCCAGACTAAAGTTCTTGGCACTAGAGTGTCTGTTTACTTATTATTTGAACTTCTTTATTGCTGTAACTTTGTGTTAAGATTAAGATGTTCGTGCATTCATGGTGAATTTACACAGTTCATATGCACTTGAATACTGTCTGTGACTTTAAATCTTTACTGTCTTGTTCTGCTTCCTTGTTTGTCATGTCATAAATTATGTTATATAATTTTAGAACAGTAATATTTTGGTCCTTACTGTAAACATGCAAATGTGAGATTATGACTCAACATTTCTAGTATACAGACATAGAGACTTGCCCACCTTAGAATAATATCGAAGTTTCATGTATCTACAAGTGATGACTGGAAGTAGTGACTTTGTTTGTTGAAATGCAAATTAATGGAATTCTTTGTGGTTGTGATTCCTTATATAAGTTGTACAGGCATATGAACACATACCATTCATGTTATAGTATGCAGCACAGTGGTCACTATCATTCCAGTTTTCTGTAAGTCAGGGTCCACACATTTTAGTTCAACATACTGCAGTTACAATTAGGTTTGTACTCATCATATTTATAGAAGGTGCTGGAAATATTTTCATTTGGCTCACAGACGTGTTTCACATCTACCAAACACATTACTCATTGAATGTCAAAGGTGTATAAGCTTGGCCAGCTGATGGAAAGTGACTAGCAAGAGTTGAGAGATATAATAGTGTTCCTCTATAATTAGGCCAAACAAATCACTGTTATAGGTATATCATGAATTCTGTGTTAAGAAAGTTAGGTGGTTTCACCTAACAATAAACAAGACAGGCAATGTGCATATAGTGTAATGATGAAGCACATTTGTGCAACCATTGTTACAGTGGAAAAGCAATGTGGATTACATATTCTGAGTGTATGTTTGTAGAATTTGGTACCCAGCATGGAATGCACATGTGCCATATTGTAACCTGTGGATGGCCCGGCCCTACAATATTTTTCCGCATTATCTCATAAATGACGTGATTTTCAAAAACAGATGTACATGAAGTGAGTGTTTTGATTTTCTCTACAACTTATGTCTGAAATATTTCTCATTCTAAGATGAATTGAGCAAGATATGATCAAAAATGTGTATTGGTCTTCATATGAAGTACCTGTTATTCTTGTCAGATTTTAATGAAACATGAATTTTCTTGACAGATTTTTGACAAATATTCAAATATCAAATTTTATGGAAGTTGTCTAGTGGAAGCTGAGTTGTTCCATGTGGACAGACAGACAGGCAGATGTGACATAGCTAATAGCTGTTTTTTGCAGTTTTGTGAATGTGCCTAAAAATGTTATATTGCTGTGATATTTTTATTATTTGATTTTTTAAAATTTGGATATGGAGAGAGAGACAGAGAGTGACAGAGAGTGATGTCCCATTTTCTGCAGCTGACTAACTCTTTCTTGAGAAACTAATTGTTGCTCAGCTAGTTAAAAAATTTTTTGCCTTTTGATGGAACAGAGGTTTGGTACTGTGGTCGTCAGGTCTTGCAGCTGGTCCCTACTTGAAGTGAAATGAATCTGGTTCATACTTCCTACCCTTTTTCTTTCCTTCCATGTAGCATTGTGTTGACATCTTCCAAGTGGTATCTTTCTGGTAGGTGGTTTCACAAAGTTTTTGTGCATGGTTTATCTGTCCCATATGTTATATGCTCAGCCAGAACCATCTGTCTTGATTTTATTATCCTCCTTATGTTTGATAAAGGGTACAAACATTGAACTTAATTCTTGCCTCTTAGACCAAACAGTTCTCAGCACCATGTTCTTGAATAGCCTTAATGTGCATTTTTACTTCAGTATGGGAGTCTAAGTTTTACCCTAATGATAAACAGCAGCTTACATTGAAAGGATTTGTCGTTTTCCATGCACCTTGATATAATGACACATGATAAAGTATCACTGTTGTTCACAAGAGGATAAAATTATGCAATTTATTTATTTGTTGTGTCCAGCATATTTGGATGAGCCAGATAGAGTCAGTATAGTAGCTGGGCTATGGGGCTGGACTGTCTGCTCTGGGGTTTGAATACGGGCAGTGGAAAGAGATTTGTCTCTTCCCAAATCATCCAGACCTACTGCAGGGAAAACCCAGCCTCCTATTCAGTGGATATGGGGGCTTGTTGCTGGGGGGTAAAGCAACCTGGGCATGAGGCTGACAGCTCACCTCCATCTAATGCTGAAATTAAGAATGAGTGAAGATATACTTCCACTCCCTTGTATGCCTTCATGGCATGTGTAGGGACAACTTCACTTTTCTTTTACCTGTTACCAGCATGTTTTGGCCCCTGAATCATCATCTGCAAGTAAAACTGTGCCAGTTTGAGGAAGTTACTAGGTATTTTACATTTATATAAATGGAAATGTAAATACAAATATGAATGTGAATATAAATATGTGAATTAATATTACTTTATATTAATGTTAAATTATTTTAATATGAAGTTATATTCATTAATATTAATTATGTAGTCTTGCACATATTGTAATTTAATGTATGTATGTATATGCATGCATGTATGTATGTAAATGTAAAACCCTCAGTAATGTCATTTGTTAATGTAGTATGGTTTTACCTGAAGATGGCTGTGTGGAGTCTAGGAAATGTCAGAAAGAAAGAAAGAAGGAAGGAAAACAAGAAACAAACATATTAAGTAAACAAACTAATAAATAATTAATTAATAAGCATAGCAAGAGATGAGGAAAGAAAGAAAGGAAGGAAGAAAGAAAGATATCTGGTAATTGTTATACCTTTGTAAACAATGATGATGTTTCATTTATTGCCAGCCTTTAAACAATCTATGTTCGCATGTACGAACACACATCAAACACCCCTAGAAATTAATTTTATACATTTAGGCAACAAGGAAAATTACTGCATTTTTTTAGATGTGCTGCATAAGCTCTGTTTTATTTTCCACAGTATGGTGTTTATATCATAATTTTATCTTTTTTGTGTTCAAATTCCTTATTATGCTATTTCACTCTAATGTTACTCGAAAATTTATACCACTTTTTGCTTTTGCGCGATAGTTTTCGGTTTAATGTGATTTCGTGTATATGTTCAGTGGCTGCACTTATCTTCTGAAGGAAGCTAGCAGAAAGTGACATCACCGGCACATCTTTATCCACATGTATGGATTGATTATGTTGGTTAAATAGGCATGCAGCTCAGGTAGTTTAGATTGGCTGTGTAGTACAGGGGTGCTGATAAGTCCTTAGCCCGACCAGGAAGGAAACAAGCTGATGTTTCTGTCAGAATGGCGCGAATTTCCTTCGGTGCCTTGCCTTGCAGGAAAAAAACTTGATGACAGTTTGCACCTCGATGTTATTGAAATCGCGCGCATCCCTGACATGCTTCCGAGCTTGTTTTCTTCCTGGTCGGGCTAAGGACTTATCAGCACTATGGTAAAGGGAGTGACTGTAAGCTTCTTAATCCATGATAAAACAGCTGTGATGATGACAATGTGGAAATGCACCATCTGTGACAAGCCCTATAACTGTGAACTAGGCTGGAACAAAAAGCCTGAGACAATGAATAACACAACCCCTAACCTGTTGTAATATGAAGTCATTAATGTAGTACATTTTTCCCATAGGCGTTTTACAGCTGCTACAGACACGAACATCACGGAGGTTCCTGCAGTCACGTCTTACACCTGACATGGAGAGAAAGTTGGTGTTTCTTACATCACAAGTTCGGTTTGGATATCATAAACGTTACCAAGAATGGTTCCAGAGGCAGGTAAGAGAGAAAAATAGCCTAGATCAGGAATCATTTAAAATGTTTAGTTTTAGAAATGAAAATCACATGTACTTCATGTTGGTGTTTTCCAACATGCAGAAAACTTGGTTGTTAACCCTTCTGCAATTTTTTGGTACCACAGATGTGAAGGGGTTAGATCAGATTAGTGTTTGGGTTCAAGCCCTTTCAGTCCCAATACACCTAGGCCTTTGGACGGGCCCTTTATGGCCCAAAATCTTGTGCCAATTCAAGGGAGCCCTGTTCCTCTATTGAAGTTTCAGATGGCTCCCAGACTTAGACACTTTGGGTCCAAGAAAAGGAACCAAGATATGTATATGTGAGTGAGGCCAAAGCTTCACACTCACAAAAAACGTGGACTGAGGTTTCTTCCTCTGCTGCACACCTCATATATAAAGGGCTGTTGGTCAGTCCCAATAAGTAAAAATATCTTCTCAGGGTGTTGTGGCCAATAAATGGGCCAATAACAACCCTGGATTGTGTCCTATTAAAGAACAATAGTCTGGTCTTTAAGTCAGACTAGGACCTGAAATCAGTTTTCAAGCCTGTCTCTGGGTACTGATAAGGCCTAGCTTTTGGAATTCCCAGTAAAGGAGCCCTACCTGTATGTTCTCCTCACAGAGCTCACATAGAGAGAGAGAGAGAGAGACACTCCTTTTATCAATAACTCTTTTACTGTCTCTCAAGTCCCTCGTAAACAAACCTTCCTCCTGGTTCCCCAAAAGGACCTCTATGGAGAGAGTTGCCCATTTCCAGAGACTTTTTTTTAGGATCTCTCGGATTCCCCAATAAACAGTGACTCATGATAAATCAAATTCTCACCTTTCCCTCAAAGTCCCCAGTAAAGCAGCGACCCTTCCCCTGCCCCTCAGTGGGGCCCCTATAGAGAAAGACGCCCTTTACCAGATCCTTTCATTACTCATTACGTAGTCTTCCAGACCCCCCAGTGAAGGAGCCCTCCCTCCAAGTTTCCTTTGCAGAGCCTTCATGGAAAGAGAGACACCCTGTTTCCAGAGCCCTCTTTTACTGTCTCTCGTAGTCTCTGGTAAATGTACCTCGCCTCTAGGTTCCCCAGTGGGATCCCTATTGAGAGAGATGCCTGTCTCCAGAGCCATCCTTCAGAGCCCCTAGTAAAAAAGCCCTCCCTTCGGTTTACCCTCACAGAGCTCCCATAGAGAGAGACACTCTATTTCCAGAGCCCTCTTTTACTGTCTGTCAAAGTCCCTGGTAAATGAACCTCCCCTTCAGGTCCCCCATTGGGTCCGCTATGGAGGGAGGTGCCTCTTGCTGGGGCCTTCTTTTACACATTGCTTGGAGCCCCCCCCCCCCCAAAAAAAAGAGAGAGATCTCCTAATAAAACAAAATCTCACCTTTCTCTCAAAGTCCCCGGTAAAAGAACCCTCCTCCATGTTCTGCCAACAGGTCCCATGTGAATTGAGATGCTCTGTCTCCAGAGACATTGGTGTATTCATTTGTGTCTCTCCAAGTCCCCAGCTAAAGGAGCTGTCCCACAAAATGGGAGAAAATATACAGTCACCATCCACAGAGCGCTACACAGATGAAAGACCTATATACAGTGTACAGTGGGGTGCAGCCTGGTTTCCCAAGGGATTGTTTATGACACTGCTATTACCACCCCAGTGCCATGCAGCCTTCAGCTTGATACCTTCCACCTTGGCTTAGGTAGACCAGAGCCCATTTAGCCACATGTGTGTCATAGTAGCCTTCTACAGGCTGTCCCCTCCACACCTGTTACAGCCTCCTGCATGACCCAGGGTATAGATCCACGTAACCCTAAGGTACAGACAAGGGGTTGGATTTATGGGAGGCAATTGAAGAGGTTACTTGAAGTGTTTTGTAAGTTAAATTTTAAAGTTGAAGGAGCATCCAGACAAATATGATTTATACACAAATACTTTCCTTTTTGAAGAATATAATTTATTAAACCTGTATATGTCTTATAAGTGGCAGTGTGTGTGTGTGTGTGTGTTTCTGTATGGTTGACTTTTTTTTTTATATGCGTGGATGAGTTAATCCAGCTTGCACAGGACTGGACAGGTGCCAGAGTATTGAATATTTCAGATTAATAATCTGCAGTATTCGATACTTTGGCACGTGATAATTATCAGATGGTACATATAGTGATGTAAGGTTTTACAGGTAATTTTTTTGTTACTGCTCCTGTATTTGTACTGTACGACTAATCAGAGGAGTATTCCATTCGGGTATCTTCTGCATCTGCTGGTTCTGGACTATTAGGTTTCTCTTCCATGTGTTCGGAGTCTTAATAGCTAAGATCGTTGGAGCAAGAGATTAGGTGTCAGAATATGTCCCTTAGATTTGCCACTTTCATTGATGAAACTTGTTTCTGGTAAAAAGAAGAACTCGTGGTCTTGAGACTACTCTCCTCAATTACCATATTATTAGGATTTCCAGATTTTTTGATATCAGCTCAAAGGAATTTTGCAGTACTGTAAAAAAATGTTTTGTGTTTTGACAAAGTATACTAATTACTCGTGACTTTTAATGTGAGATTAATAATTACAGAGTATAAGTTTAAATTTGTTAAAACAAATTTTCATGAAAGTTCATTTTTGCATTTATGAAATCAGAACCTAGTAACATTAAGGTGAGTCCTGGGAAATTTCATTTTAAAGAGAGAATGTATGTACTATTTTACCTCATCTCCTATAACACTTGCTGTGTGTCTAACAAACACATACTCTTATACAACAGAGCTTTCATATCAATAGTAAAAGGGTTACAAGGGAAGGGGAACTTTGCAATATTAATACAGCATGATTTCCACATAATGAAATTCACAGGGGCTTATGTTTGTGGTCTGTCATGTAAAGAAGGTGTAGTCTGTGTTAACAGTTTTAATGTGTATATGTGTATGTATGTCTAGTGGTTGAAGTTAACTCTCCAGAGGTTTCTACATATACTATATTGATGCTGCTCATTCAGTTATGGTGCCAACCTGTTAGTAAGACCTTACAGATAGAAAGGTATCTGTTGACTAGTTCATTAGTTAAGGCCATTTGGTTCTTCTTAAGAATGAGAGAGGAGAGGCCACCATGAAGTACTCACAGGAAATCAGAATTGCCTGTTCTACATATTCTCCTTGCCTCTACTTCATTGCTTACATCAAATAATTTTGCCACATTACAAGTGTAAGTACTGTACATCTTGTGATGGTATGTATCGCTAGTGATGAGACCATGTTTCTTTTACAGTACTTGGCTACACCTGAGTCACAGTCTCTTCGCTGTGACTTAATCCGTTTTATTGTTGGAGTAATTCATCCAACAAATGAACTACTTTGTTCAGACATCATCCCTCGATGGGCAGTTATTGGTTGGCTTTTAACAACGTGTACATCAAGTGTGGCTGCATCCAATGCAAAACTTGCACTCTTCTATGACTGGTTGTTCTTTGAGGCTGATAAGGATAACATTATGAACATAGGTCTGTACCAGTTTATCTGTGTGTTAACAGATGCTTCCCACCAGTATAGTGTTTTTCTAATAGACATGTACCACCAGTATACTTGTATTTTAACAGATACTTGCCACCAGTATGCTTGTTTAATAGAGACATTGCGTTATTTGTACATATATAACAGCTGTAACTGCAGTGGGTGGTCAAGTTGAAGCAGGATGTTTATGGCCGCTGTAATTGCTTCTGGCTCTCTAACTGAGGAAATATACTGTATATATTCCAAACAATGATCATGTTCATACATTACATTTGCAACACTCTCTGTTATAATTTTAGCCAGCAGCAACCATGTGTTAACAGTAGGAAGGGACTGATAGAGGAGGAAACCATTAGAACTTTATTAAAATCCATTGTCAGACATATCTGAGCTTGAACTGAATAATACTGAAATAGTTGTCAGTAATGTATCAACATCTAGTCTGTGTAAAACTTCACAGTCTCATTGTCTAATGTATGGCAGTGACAGGGAACTCTGAAGTAATGACAGACATAAGTCACAGTGTGGTTAGTGAACAGCCTGACACTGAAACATTTGACAGAGAGATGCATATTCCATTGATGAACAATCTGTACTGAGCGTCCATCTGTGGAATGCATATCTCATCAACACAAGGACTTACAACTAAAACTTGTCTGAAGGAGTATATGTTTGGATGCAAACATTACTAATTGAGTCCTGTGTATATTTTACCTGAAACATTTTCTGTATTTAAACATAAGAATGTTGTATTATTTAATTTATATTTTACCACTTACCAGTAGTGATGTTATATTTTCACTGTATATGACCTTTGTGTAACATGTACTCTTTGAAAATGGCCATGTGTAATGGCTGAAACATGTAGGAGTAACCTTGATGTATGAACTAATGGAGTCAGTTGGACATAAATTAACCAGTGTGTGTTTATTGCAGAGAAGATGTGTAACTTTAAATACTCCAGGATGTTTATTGTGTGATTTGAGATAATGTCATTCAACTTTTCACAGTGCATTCAAATTTGTACCATAGATAGAATGCAGAAAAATGGAAAATTTCCTGCTTTGATGAGGCTGGTTGGGTTGTTTTGGCTTCATTTGAATTTATTATTAAGTCTATGAGTGCTGGGTTTTAATTGACATCTCCTACACTGCATACTTATTTTCTTAGTTGGTAGTTGACAAGGCTGTTGTTGAAACACAGGGGTTTCTACAGTTCTCTTGCAGTTGGATGGCTATGCATTTTCAGTATTCCATGTAGAATGGAAACAAATGCATACCATACATCACTGCTTTCACAGATATGAGTAGCACAGGTGGCACTGATGTGGTGGCAGTAATAGAAGCAAGTAATACTCTGAGATTTGAAACATGACAGATAGTTAAAGTTGTTCTGTTCTTAAGCTCATGGTCATGAAGATGTGTGGGCATTGGAGGTGGTACTTCTGTACAGCTTTTTACTTTGATACCAAATACATCTGAGTGATCAGTTTCGTGTTCAGCTAATTAACCTCAGTGGAAAGTTCCGCAGTACTTATTGGGTTTCAGGTTGAGTTGGTCCCATCTTTAGTGTAGATGTTCCCCACTGCTGCGCATAGTCTTCCGCTATACTGACTGGGCTGCTGGTGTTGTCACATCTGCGGATGTGCGTGGTCTCACATGATTTGAGTTGATAGTTGTAGATCAGTCATGGCATCCTTGCGGCCCATAGGCCACATGTGGCCTTTTCAAATCCTCTTTGGCTGCCTGCAGAACTTAACTGGCCATGAATGTGGCCCATGTGTTACAATTTCCAAACAGAAACATTTGATTGACTAAGATCATCAAATTGGTTATCAGACTGTTATGTGAAACTCTTTTGGCCTGTTCATATTGAGTGAAACTCTCCTGGTTATTTCATATTTTTCCCTCCTAACTTCTTGTTGCATGATTTCAAAAAAATTATTCACTTTGCTTGTTATAAGTGTGTAGTGTTTGGCAACATGTACTTGGGTGAACAATTCTTTTTACTCATGAAATGAAGCAAGAGCTCTGAAATGTCACAGTTAACAAATACACACAGTGTCATCAGAAATGAAAGTGGCATTGGCTTGAACATTAAACCTTAGGCTAATAAGCTAAGCATAAATAAATTATGGCACGTTTTTGCAAATAGTCTGACCTTTTCTGGATATTGAAATAATACCTGACTGGTTAATGTAGTTTACATTATTTTTTCTGATTTAGCTTTGGATCACCCAAAATGATTACATTATTTATGGTATTAGAGTACTTATATAGTATTTTACCTTCCTATGTATTTTTCAAATTTTGCAGATAAATGTGACATGTGTTTGCTCACTGCAGCCCGGATGTGGCAACTGCTTTGATGTGTCTGTTACAGACTCTTCTTTAAATAAGAGATTTTCCATTGTTCATGAATTATATTGGTTGACATTTTGTTATCTTAAATTGCTTATTCACCATTTTTCTCCTTATTTAACATTAAATTACATAGGCCCATCCTAAATTCTGTGTTAAATTTCCTCCATGTAGTATTTTTTCTATCATAAAGAGTATTTAAGGCATGTGAATCATTTTCAACCCAGCTAATCATTATGTAATGCCTTAGCCATATCTGTTGCAGTAGGTCATAATAATGTTGGATGTCCAATCCCATTCTTAATGTACTGAAATATGGTATAAGAAGGGAATTTAACTTTAGTCTTTATGTTTATGTTGTAGAACCAGCAATTCTTGTCATGCATCATTCAATGCGATCGCATCCAGCTGTCACAGCCACATTACTTGATTTTTTATGCAGAGTAAGTTTTTACACTACATATGAATATGTATTTTTTAATATTTTATTCAAATGTGTGATATAGTGATGTTTGCACATTGTTTATTTATGATGCAAAATTGTTTTACAGATCATTCCAAACTTTTACCCTTTGTTAGCTGACAAAGTGCGTGCTGGGATTTTTTCATCTCTTCGTCAAATATTGGAAAAAAGAGTGTTACCTACTTTATTCCCTCTCTTTGAGCATCCAAAGCTTGACCGAGAACTGAGAACAATGGTCAGGGAAGCATTTAAGGAATTCTGCCTACCACCAACAACAGAAGGTAATAATTAACTGTTTTTGAATTCCAGTATTAAGATTTTGGCTAAATTACCTCATAATTTATGACATTGAAGGTATTCTTCAGTTGATTTTTTTGTCTGTTCCTCCTGAAGAGGGTGATTCCATTGTGTCTTTATATTTTCTCCAACTTAATTTTTACTTTGAACTATGACTAGAATGCAGTCTGTTTCAAAATGGTTTGTGGATAATCACATTTGATAAGGTAGAAGCTGGGAGCATTATTTTCCACTGTAACATAGGACCCCAAGTAACTGTCCGTATTGTGTCATAACCCAGAAAGCCCATTATGAATTGAGAAAATTTTTGTCTTTGGGAATTTATGGTAAGGATTATAAATCGTGTGCACTCCTTCCTAAAGCCACAGATGCAGCAAGGTTATACCTTTGATGCAGATACTCAATTTGAATATTCCAAACGGACTTTTTTAACCCATCATAATCAGAAGTCAGTCTGAAATATGTTTGTAGAATTAATGGCTTGAATCTTCCGGGTAACAGTGATTTCTGTTTAGTAGCTAGGTAACTGTCTGGAGTTCATGCCTTTCCTGTTCTTTTCAGCCAGATTGGCAACCCTTTCAAGCATGTATTAAAATACTCTGTTCATTTTTATGTATAAAGCAACTCAAGAACCACTAGACAAATTGTCATGAAGTATGATGTTGACTGGTTTTACTGAATTTTGTTAACATATGCCAATTTCATTGAAAATCAGACACAATTAACAGATACAATGTTTATTACCAACTTGTTGCACAGTATTTGTATTTGTTATGAATTATTGCTGTGACATATATTGGCCACAATTCTTCTCCGTATTCAGGGACATTTACATCTTGTGTGGTAACTTATGTGAAAGTGGTGGATTTTTTACATTGGTGTCTAAATATAATTACAGTTAAATAAAACATATTAGATTTTTAATGTTTTAATTTTAATTATATTTGGACACATAAAAAATCCACCACTTTAGCGTAAGTTACCACATATGTTGTTTACATCGTTGAAACTCACTAGCTCCCTGAAGATGGCTAGGAATTAGGGCTGAAACATGTTGGAGCAGTTATTTGTAACAAATGCAAGTATTGTGCAACAAGTTGGTAATAAACATTGTATACGTAATGTAGTGGAATGGAAGATGCATAATATACAATTAACAGACTTTACCTTAAGATCTGAAGGGTAAAGCAATCCCTGTACAAGCCTGGACAGGCTCTGAGGGTTCCAGGAGGGTGAGGCTTCCAGATTTCATGACACTTGGCACATGGAAGTGGTAAGTTGTCAGCTCTGTGCACTGGCCCCAGGAAATATTCCCTGTACACATTTGTGTTAGAGGCTGAGTCTACCCCATAGCCATAGTGTGGCTGGGAGGATTATGTCAATGACAAATTCCATTGATACCATTGGGAATTGAACCTGCACCCTTACGGCTTGTAGTGCAGTGCCTCAACCAACTGTGCCACCATATGACTCTGATCTACAGGGTCATAACAAAAATGTAACTTTTTTAAGTGCTGCTATTTTTTATACATTTCATGGTAATTAATAGACTTGGCATCAGAGAGTGCCTGCAAGCTGGCTGTTTTTTATTGGCTAGTGCTGTTCTAGCAGTGTGTTCAGTAAGCTGTCACAAGCTAGGTGGTGTATTCTAGAGAAGGCACTATATTTTGTGTGAAATGTTTTTTATCAAACTGGCAGTGTTTTGGTGGTGCAGCATGAGTGCTGACTGCAGGAAAGGTTTGGAAAGTTTGATAATCTAGAGATACTAGAAAGTGCAATGTTTTCAGGTGTCCAAATGGACTGCTGTGTGCCCGTAACACCTCTTTTGTTGCCTGTTGCAGAACCGGTATCTTCGGACTTTTTCACTGACTTTTCTTCAGTCCTTATTGATTCCTTCTGTTATGTGAACTGTTGCAACACAAATACAACACTGCCAATTTGCGGGGGAGAAAAAAAAAACCCATTGTACAAAAGTCCATGCTCTTACTGGATATACACCAGTGTGCTGCTACTAAATTCTTTGTGCAGTATGAAGCAATTCAACAGAGTAACAATACTGCCAGTTTGATAAAACAATTTTACACAAAGTACAAGCTCTTATTTAATATACACCAGTGTCCTGCTACAACAGCATTATCCAGTGCATAAATTCCCATCATTTAGGCATTGCTTTACATAAAATTCATTAATGTAAGTGAAGTATGTAAAAATACCTAGCCACATAGAAATACCATGTGCTTTTGCATTCTTGGCATTTCTTCATTGTAATTCCTTTAACTATTTATCACAACAAAAAAAAGTTTGAACAAAAGATGTAATCTGAAATGCATGTTGTATCCTCTACGTTTTTCTGGATGTCTGCACAGTTTGGTGGATAATTACGTTATAATTCTTGTGTCATGCATACATTTTAGTATGTACTTTAAACACTCTAATAATCTTCTGAACAGTACTGGTGATTACAAAACAATCTGATCACAAATGGAAATATACTGAAATCTTTTGTTCTCCATAGTCATTAAAGGAAGATGCTTCCCCTGCAGTATTATTTTAAATAAGGACATAAACACTTCCTGAGCTTTTCTGAATATAAACATGAAATATTTTGACTTATCACAATAGACACTCATGCTTCTCTGTTTATGTATTATTCATAATATATTATGCCAAATGTTGGTAATGAAATGGCAACTTACTCAGCAAAGAAGTACAACAGTCAGCCAAACATCTACATGAGTACTGTGATTTCACTTTCTTAACCAAGAATAAAAAGAAACACCCAAGCAGGTGCCTCAAAATAATACAGACTATGCAAATAAGTGGTTAAGAACAGAAACACATCTCCAGATTTTTCAGGAGGAGTTGCAGTGGCAACATTTCAACTAGTTACAGGCCATGACTGTTTGGTACATCACTCACACAGGTTCTGTCCATCTCCATTGTGCCATTGTGTGTCTGGTGCAAAGAAGAAAACTCCACGATGATTTGGGGTGACCTCCCATGATGCACAGTTGTAAATCCTGTGAATATTCCATCAGATGTGAAATTAAATTTGGGGTGCTACAAGGAAAAAAGAATTCCTCTTACATTTTTGAACATTTACTACTACTACTATTAATGCTACCACCACTACAACTTCAACAACAGTTACTGCTACTGCTACAACAACAACTACTACTATTACTACTGCTACTACTACTACTACTACTATGCTGGTGCTGCTGTTGAATGTCCATGTGAAGTGTACAGTGTCTACCTTTACACTCTTATTTCCAACCTCATGCCAGCTACAGATATATTAAGACTACAAACTGTCCTGTTGATCAGATATATTTTCCTGTGAAAGACTTTTTTCTGGGACAGTTCTGTTCTGTCAGTGTCCATATGGTGTTGCTATCGCCATGTTGACCTCGTATTTTATGCGGTATGGAATATTCTACCAAAAGCACTCTATAAAATCTGTCCTGAATTTAGGTGACCGGCTTTCGCTTCTACATTTTTCCCATGCATGATCAGCCTTCTGAAGTGTAATGTACCACTTCATTATTCCTTCCCTCTACACTAGATAATCTATGGCACCTGATTGTATCACTGTCAATCATATGTTGGCTATAATGCCTCACACACACATGCATGTGCACACATGTTCATGTGCGCATGCATGCACACACGCACACACACACACACACACACACACACATGTTTCTGTTTGAGTTTTCCCTTATGGTTGTTACTTGCTTTTCATCTCTAAACGTGATGACACAAAGAGGGCTGCTGTGCTGCGCAGTGACCCCACCCTTCTGTGGCTTTCTTCTTTCAGTTTCTTTAACTTTCTTTCCTGTTTATTTTGTTAGTCCTCACACACTCAGTGTTACATTGCCAGGGATGTTTGCAAAGCTGGATCTTTACAATATTGAACTGTTCACAAGATAAAACAGGACTGTGTCAGTTTTACTGTGTTGTTTTTGTTCGAAAATGTGCTTCTATCAGTACCATTTCTACAAATTCATCACTTTCAACCATGCCAGAAATATCAATGAGCCCCAAACCCTTTTTGCTACTTAAGGCCATATTTGTGTTCTCAGATTCTTACTTGTCTGCACAATAGAATACAGCATTATCCAAGATGTATGTACATATACAGGATAAAGAATGAACACAGCTTCTAGGATCAACAAGTAGTTTCAGAACTCTAAGGTGGGAGCCATAAATCTTGCATTGTTTATGTGCACCTTATGGACATGGCAAATACTTTTGCAAATAGTGTAGTTTAATCATACCATGGAAAATACATTGATTTTATATCCTATAGACATTGATATGTGTATCACACATTTCCTGTGACAGATTCCAGCAATGTAATTGACTGTATAGAGTGCAACCTGATGGTGTTCATAATATCAATTAGTACTGAAGATGTCGCATAATAATTTGAGTACCAGGGACACAGGATGAAGCTTGTTACATGCAAGTGAAAACCATAATTCAAATAAATTGATCCCCAGTTCAAGGCGGAAGAAAAAAATAAAGAATTGGTTTGTAAGAACTGTGTTCATCATCGTCTGAAGCACAGCCTTTTTATCGACAGGAATGAAGGAGCTGGATTAAATTTGCTTCACATTTGTTTGAGAGAAACTGGCCCTGAAATGAGCATCCATTATGTGAGCAGAGCTTGGCATTTCATGCTGAAGGGTGAAAAAATTCAATTTTATTGGTGTTGACTGATGTATTTTAACAGTATACCTGCACAGGAGAATGCTAGTGGAACCTTCCAACAGGGCAGAAGAAACGATTAGTGCGAAACATGGCCTGGACCCACTAATTTCCCACATATGTAGGAGCCACCTCCAAATTCAAGTTGCCAAGAGAGAATGTGGCATCTTCCATACTGAGTATCCAGAAATCTAGAGTGACCCATGAACCTCACTCACCTGGCACTGTCTGCTAGGTGCATGTGGACTGATACCCATTTTTGTATGTAAGGAAGAAAAAACTGCAATAATTATGCTCTAAATATTAGACATATTTGTTCAAAATTTAGTCACCTGGGCCAACTGGTCCCTGATTTTTGTTTGTTTCTAGTCTGGGTTTAAGATTTCTTTATATTTGTACCAGTTATTTATTGTGTATGTGTAAGTTTTAGGTTCTTTTCACCATGCATCATGGAACGTAGGGTGAAGAGAGATAAACCAACAAGATGCAACTAATCCGATGTTTATTATAAAACTTCTATCTCAACATGTTTCGGGCACCATTATGCCCGAAACATGTTGAGATAGAAGTTTTATAATAAACATCGGATTAGTTGCATCTTGTTGGTTTATCTCTCTTCACCCTGTATATATGTAGTTCTGTAATATTTGATGCTGGCGGTATTCATAACTGCATAATATAACCATACTGAAACCATTCAGCTGGTATCTGTATTATGTTATACCCTCTCTTGAATGAGTAGATACTCCAGTCCACATTGTTCTATAGATATGAATAAATTCACTAATGGCTACTCTCTTCCTTGTATTAGCGTGTATGTGCTTTGTGGCAACATAAGGCGATTATTTTATTTGACAACTGTTGGTTGTCACTTCCTGTTGGCTTGTGTCTGATATGAATGTAACTGACACATGCAGTACAGTAACAGCAGCAGCAAGTGAGAAATGAGTGTTGTCAGATAAAATAAGAGCCTTGTATGTATTGTTCAGTAACTTGATGTGTGCACTATCTTTGAAGGTAAAGAAGACTTCAACTCTGGAGTACATATGACCACAAAAGAAGAACCTGCAGAACAAATGTTGGATGGCCAAGAGAATCATGCACCTTCTAATAATCATCTAGGTGATTCAGACCCAACTTTTAGTGATGATGAGGAAGACTCAGCAGTCCCAGCAGCTACTGCTGTCCCACGAAGTACTGAGGAGGATGAGGATGATGATGACATTCCACTAGGTGATGCAAGAAGTCAGTCTTTACCTGTTATGACTTTGTGGCTAATTTAGAATTGAGAAATGAGATACATAGCTTGCTTCGTGCCTGTCTTCATGCATGAACAAGAAACATTTTACATGGTTGCATGACCTGTTGTATATTTACTGCCTGAGAGTTCAGCTTATAAGAAGTCAACTTCAATGAATCATATAATATCTGGGACATAACTTGTTATCCTGTTAGTTCTTGTTAAACATGAAACTTTCCTGTATTTAAATCCATTCTGATGCATGTAAGCAATCAAATTCTCTTCTGTGTTTGTTGCAGTCTCATTGGATTCCTTTGTATGTGAAGTATCAGATTTTACTGTGTTGGTTAAATTAGCATATGTGTATTGTGTGTTAGCATGAAGACTCCCCTTGCATTTTTGCTTGAAACAGGGGAAGAAGATACACTCAGATATACTCTTAATTGAAACATACTGGACATTGCTTGTGGCAGCATCATGCCACACTGTGTGGCTTGTTGCATTTGTATTTAATTTTACAAGTTAAATTTCAAAACACATGGTATTAGCTGAAATTTATACTGGAATACAGTATGTAATAGGAGCTGGGATAGCTCAGGCTAGAGACTGGACATCTGAGGAAACAAGGTTCATTTTCCAGCGGGGACAGTGTATTTGTCTGTCCCCAAGAATGTTCAGACTGTCTTGTGATCCCACCTAGCCTCCTGTTCAGAGGCTACCTGGTACTCTGGGATGAGAGGTTGACCATTCTTCTCCATCTAACATGGAAGTTAAAATTGATTGGAATTATACCTCCACTCTCCACTATTACCTTTGTGGCATGTACAAGGAAGTCTTCAAGTTTTCACTCTATTTAGTAAATAAATACATGGTAAATGTCTATGGCCATGACTGTTATGTGATGACTAATTGCCAGCATTTCAGATGCTGCTTGAGCAGTAGTTTCATGTTAGAATAGAATACAGAAAGACAGGCACTGAGTGATCCATGCACTTTGACCATGATCAATCTTTCATAGCTGTTTAGCTCATTCATTCAGCAGTTCTTCACCTTGAACACATTGCAGTATCTTGCTGGTCACCTGTTTTCATAAAATATGACCCAGTTGCCTGCACCTTATTGTGGCCAAAGCCTCATAGTGACAATAGAACATGTGTGGCTGTTTCAAATACCTGCTTGCATCCATCACACTCGGGACTGTTTACCAGCCCCAGTTTAAATAGGTGTCCTTGTAAATAACAGTGTCCTGTTGACAACCCTATCAATATTCCGTGCTGGTTTGTGCTCAGGTGGAGCAGTTCTCCAGCTCTTTTTGCAGAGATTATTTTAAGAACACCCCTAGCTTGCCTTTGCCCATGTTTGAACTGCCAGTGCTTCCCACCTTTCCTACTTGTCCATTCTGTGATCCCCCTCTGACAACCTTTGTAAACACACCAAACGCAGACTCATATCCTGTTAGTGGGTGTATGGAACCTTGTCCGGCTAATTCATCAGCTACGTGATCGGACAATAAAATTCGTGAACTCATCACGGTAAAAGTGCTACATACCTCACTGCTGAATACCACCATGGTCACCTTCAGAGTACCCCCCTTGGGAAGCTATGCACCGATGCCAGTGCCTAGTCCACCCTTCAAAACAATTTTGGAACTGGTTTTGTGGAATGGCCTTCAGAGCTGCCATTAGATTACTCCTGATGTCATCATTGTCATCAAAATGCCTTCCTTTCAATATTTACTTTATTTTTGGGAGCAGAAAAAAGTCACTGGGGACTAGATCCGGTGAATAGCCAGGATGTTCCAACACAGTTATTTGTTTAGTAGCTAAAAACTCCCTCACAGAAAGTGCTGTGTGAACAGATGCATTGTCGCGATGCAAGATCCATGAGTTGTTGGCAGAAAGTTCGGGTTGTTTCCATCTAACTTTTTTCACACAGCCTTTCCAATACTTCCAAATAGTGGACGTGGTTGACTCTTTGTCCAGTTGGTACAAATTCATAATGAACAATCCCCCTAATATCAAAAAAAGTCAGCAACTTTGTTTTGACTCTTAATTTGGACTGACAGAATTTTTTTGGTCGTGGGGAATTGGCAGTCTTCCATTGTGCACTTTGCCACTTTGTTTCAGGGTCGTATTGGTAGACCCATGTTTCATCACCTGTGATGACACGGCCCAAAATGTCATCTCCTCTCTGAAAGGTCTTGGCAAATTGTGACTGTTCTTTGCTTTTGGTCTTCACTGAGCTCCTTTGGGACCATGCACACACCTACCTCATGTCAAGATCTTCATTTAAGATTTTCCTAACTGTTTCTCTGTCGATGTTCACTTGCTCTGCTATGCTTCTGACAATCACTGGATGATTTTCATGCACAATTTGACAAATTTTTGCAATGTTTTTTTCAGTTCTGCTTGTTGCTGGCCATCCTGATCTCTCTTCATCAGTGACATGCTCTCTTCCCTCAGAAAAACATTTCACCCACTTGTAAACTGCTGTTTTCTTCATAGCATTATCCCCGTAAACAAGCACTAACATCTCTCTGACTTTGTTTCCACTCTTTCCAAGTTTAACAAGAAATTTAATGTTCATTCGCTGCTCTAATTCAAGCTCCAACCTTCTCGCGGCGACACACCAAAATATACGCAGACGGTAGTAGATGCCACTTAGAAAGACACTGCCATAGATCAACAATAACACAGCTATGAAACACTGCTATGTCAGCATCATCAGACCATACTAAGGCTTTTGTCCATTGCTGCCACGGCAAGCACATGGTGGCGAGTTCGTGAACTTAATAGTCCGACCATATATCTCGTTTACATCAATTGCCATGTGTCCTGGCACCCATACCATTTGGATGTGTTATATTCTGCCGGTCTCACCAGGCTATGACGGCAGTCCCACACTAATTTGGAATTTGTCTGGAGCTGTCAAGGGCCTTGATGGCTGCCTGACTGTCAGAAAGAACATAGATGTTCCTGTCTAAGTGGCCCTTTTATGTATTCTTCATTATATAAACCCCATATGGGTGAAAGAATAAATACAACTGAGTGCTGTCTGGTGCCTCAAGGGGATTGTTAGCAGCGCTGCTATCACTACCCCAGTGCCATGCAGCCCTCGGCACGATGCATTACACCTTGGCTTGAGTGGACCGTTGCCCCTCTTACCCACCTGCAGACATTAACCCCCTCGGAGACCAGGACACCAGAGGTTGGTTTTTGGAGGGAAGTGGGCTTATGTTTCAAGGCATCCATAACTAATACTGGAAATTTAACAATTTGTGTAATATTTCTGGAATTGCCACTTGAGGGCACACTGTGTTATTCAGTCACTATTGTTTTTCTGCTTTTCTCTCATGAGTTTCAAGATGTATAAATAATATGGAGAAGAAAGAACCTGATTCAAATGCATGCTGCTTCCTGGACCAGGTTTTCTGATTTTCCTGTTGTGTGTGCTTGGTCTCAGATTGGAGATTGTAATTCCATCTGAAGGTCTCTTAAAAAGTGTTTGACTGGCAAACTGATACTGATTGGTCATGCTCTCGGCTGTCCTGGTATAAAGTGTTCAACATTCCTCCTAAACTATTTATCTTACTTACTTAATTACTTACTTACTTACTCACCTACCTACCTACCTACCTACCTACCTACCTACCTACCTACATATTTACTTACTCACTTACCTACCTACCTACCCACCTACCTACTTACTCAGTCACTCACATATGTACTTACATACATACATACTTACTTATTACTTACTTACTAAACTATTTATCTTACTTACTTACTCACATACCTACCCACCCACCCACCTACCTACCTACCTACCTACCTACCTACCTACCTACCTACCTACCTACCTACTCACTCACTCACTCACTTACTCACACATGTACTTACTTACATATTACTTACTTACTTCATGGAGCAGAGTTCTTCTTGAGAAGATAACCAGTTCAGAGCTAGTAAAGAAATTCCCTGAATTTTACAGAACTGGAAGGTTCATTACTGCATTTACAAGTACCCACCACCTGTCCCTATCCTGAGCCACGTTGGTCCAGTCCATTCCTCCACATCCCACTTCCTGAAGATCCATTTTTTATATTATCCTCGCATCTTTGCCTAGGTCATAGTTTTCTTCACCAAAACCCTGTGTACACCTCTCCTCTCCCCCATACTTGGTACATGCCCCGCCCATCTCATTGTTCTGGATTTGATCCCTCAAACAATATTGGGTGATTAGTACAGATCATTGGTCTCCTCATTATGTAGTTGTCTCAACTCCCCTATTATGTCATCCCTCTTAGGCTCAAATATTCTCCTCATCACCCTATTCTTAAACACCCTCAGCCTACATTCCTCCCACAATGTGAGCAACCAAGTTTCACACCCATACAAAACAACAGGCAAAATTATACTTCTGAAACAATTTACCTTATGAAAGTAATTTTCAGTATAAGGAAAGACCTTTCATATCTTCTGCTGCATGTCCTCCACCATGTGTTCATTAATTAATGAATTCATTCATTCATTCTGTTGTCGTAAGGCAGGTCTGTAACATCTTTCAAAGCAAATCCTTCACAGAGTGTGATCTGGTGCTTCTTTCAGTTTCCAGTAACCTCTATTTTCTTTAAGGTCATTTAGTAGCTGCTTACATCTTCTTTCTCTTCTTCCTGTCACTTCTATCCTTTCCTCTTTCTTTCCTTCAATAACATGTTTTAGAAGGCAGTTCCTATGCAAGATTTGACTGATCCTGTTAGCTTTCCTTATTTTTATTGTATGTAGGATATTCCTGTCCTCATTGACTCTTCGTAACACTTCTTCATTCCTCACACGATCAGTCTAGCTGATCTTCGCAATCCTTCTCCAGCACCACATTTCAAAACTTTCCAGGTATTTCTGCTCTACTTTGTAAAGTTTAAAAGTTGCAGCACCATACAAAGCTATACTTCAAGTGTAGCATGCTACTAGTTTCTTCCTTACATTTAAGTCCAATTTGCTGGTGCAAAGATTCTTCTTCTCATTGAACACTGCTTTTGCCATGGCAATCCTGGATGTATGCACATCTTGCATCATTTGTTGTTATGCTACCAAAATAGTTTAAATATTCCACATGTCCCATATGTTTTGTTCCATCATAATCTGTATTAGGGATGATTGCCTACAGATTCTCATCACCTTAGTTTTTTCCACATTCATTTCCATGCCATAGCATGTTCCATTTTCAGTTGGTTTTGCAATTGTACCCTGTACAACTGCTTCCTTAACCAGTAGCACAAGGTCATATGCATATTTCACATTATGAATTACTTGTCCTCCTATTTTGAAATCTCCGAACCCTCCAAGAGCTAACTTTGTAATATCTTCACTGTAAAAGTTCAATAGAATTGGTGAAAAATGGCATCCTTGTGTAACTCCTGTTCAGATCTTCACATTTCTTGTCTTATCCTGTTCCACTTTTAGTTCAGCACTCTGATCCTTGTAAAATTCTGATCAGTCTTCTTACATGCAAATCAATACCAGCTCCCTTTAGGATCTGTGTTAATTTGGTCCATTTTACATGGTCAAATGCCTTCTGCATGTCTTTGAAGCATGTGCACAATTCCTCATCTATGCCCAGAGTTTGTTCTGATATTCTCAGCATCCAGTTGCATGCCTTGTTTCTTTTCCTCTCCTAAATCCAAACTGATCCGCTCCAAGTACATCCTCAATTTCCCTTCCTATCCTCTTTTTAAGTATCTTAGCCACTATCTTTGCTGTATGTGCAATGAGGCTGATTATGTGATCATCACTGCATTTTGTGGCTTTTGCCTTCTACTTTAAGGCAGTCATTGTGACTGAATGAAATCCTTGGGCCACTGTCCAGTTTCATGTATGTTGTTGATCAGTTATGCCAATATTCTGAGACTATCCTCTCCCAGTACTTTGAGTATATCCCCAGGTACATCATCATCTCCAGTATTCTTCTTATGCCTCATCTCCTTTACTGCTTTTGACCTTCCCTTTGCAAAATGTAAGGGCCTGTCTGGTCTGCGTTTACTTCCTTTCACATTCAACTTCTAAGTTTTCTGGTCGATTAGGTCGATCATATAGCTCTGTAATATAATTCTCCCAAATTTTCAGTACTTATCTCTTATGTACTATTTTATTCCCTTTATAGTCTTCAATTCCAATGTTCTGAATCCCATGGTTTTCTTTCTGGCCAAGTTTCTTCATCTTAATGTGCATTAAATCATAATGCCCTTTTCTTTGAAATTCCATGTTTGTGCCACATATGCTGTCAAGATACTCCTTCTTGGTCTTGTCTGCAGCTCTTTCAATTCCTTTGTCAGTCTTCTGTAGCTCTTCATTCCTTCCTAGTTGCTTACATTCTTCCATTTCCTTCGTTCATCAATTTTTTTATCATTTCCTGTGTAATCTATGGATTCCTTGCTTTGCTGTTTACTTTCCCAGTCAAATCACTCGTAGTATCTAGCAAACATTTTTTTTATATTGTTCCATTGCACTTCCACATTCCCACTTTCACATTCTGTAACTTCGAGTTTTCCTTCTAGAGTATCTTGCACTTTTTGTCATTGAGCATATAACTTCTCAAGATCCCATCTTGTTTTACTTTTTTGAACTTTATGATTTTCTTCAATCTAGTGCAGATATTCACAATCAGAAAGTTGTGGTCAGAAATCATTGTCTGTTACAGGCATTGTCTGCACATCCTTCATACTGTTTCTGAATCTATGCCTCACAAGTATGTAGTGCAACTTGTGGTGACTACTATCTCCTGGTGTTTTCCAGGTGTACAGTCTTCTTTTAGGCTTCTTAAAGCATGTGTGGGTGATGACAAGTCCATTCCTTTCATAAATGTTGATGAGCATTTGACCTCTGTGATTTCTCCTTCCCAGCCCATATGGTCCAACAATTTTTCAGTATGATTTATCAACAACCACATTGTTCCGTTCTCCCATTACGATGGCGTCTGTCTCATCTTTTCCATCCTGTTCAAGAATTTCTTCAGTAGTAAGGTATAATTCTTCCATTTCATCATCTTCATACACCAATGTTGGCATGTACTCCTGCACAAATGAAATACTTAACCATATCTGCCTTTATTTTAAGAGCATTGATCCTGTCATTACACACGATCTTTATAACAACACTTCTCATTGTGCTTTTTTGCATTACTATTGCTATGCCTGTTTCAACACTTTTACCCTCTGAATAATACACCATATAATCACCACTTTTTATTTCACCATGTCCCTTGTACTGCAGTCTGCAGTCTATGCCATTTTTTGTCTCCTTAATTCAAGGTCCTTACATTACACATTCCAAGCTTGAGCTTGGTAATGTAATGTACCTACAGTTTCTGTTTGTCTTCTTTCTTGCTGTGATTCTTACCACGTGGTGTTACCTCTAGAAACTCTCCCTACTGGAGATCTGAATGGTGGATTAGTTTATTTGTCACTAGAGGAGGTATCTTGCATTTGTCTCTACTTTTGGGAAGAGACTATCCAGGAAAAGTAATAATGTGGTAGTTTTTCCATTTGCTTTCCACATCACAGTACAACAGCTGTTCAAACAATCCTGGTCACTCCTGTTGCTACATTATAATGAACCATCTTGAGCATCACTTGCTCCGTGCTTCAAGTTACTACTGATGTCGCTGCTTCTGACATCAGGGGAGTTTATACTGGAGCTACCTTTCCTTATGCATTTCTCTTTATCTGGTTCCTACCCTCTTGATTTGCCCATCTTGGGAGACCGTACTGGTAGCATTGCTACCACCAGATTAGCTGTCAGAGTTACTGGAAGTTGCAAGCCCTCCACGATGGCAAGGTCATCATGCGTATGAAACAAAAACTTGTAGCAACTGAACAATAATATTGTACTGTGAATAATTTATGTAAGAATGCAAATGTCTTTTGTAACAGTATGGACTTAAACTGAGCTGCTTGGAATATATTTTTTGTGATCTTTGTTATATCCATATATTTTTGAATCTAACAAAGTTTAAATTGTGCTCCTGGACCAATTACAAAGTGAGAGATCCCCAAATGAATATGTGTACATAGGGACATAGTCTGCCACAGTGATAAGTGTGAAGATTACTAGGCTAGGTAGTAATTCTGAGCTAGGTTGAAGTAGAAGGAACCATTATTGTTGCCCGTTCCTTTAATGGGGGGGGGGGGCAGACTTCTCACTTATGTGTAATACTGTGTTTGTTACTCAGTTATAAGTACCATTGATTCAACATAAGTAGGAGTTATTCCTGGAACTTAGTTTGTGTATTACGTTTCTGCTTGCCTGCTTTCCTTCCATCTTATGAAGCAAAGTAGACTTATGATATCACTGTGCTTGTGTGCATGTGCGTGCATGCGTGAGCTTGCACACGTGCATATTTTTCAAATGTTGAACGTGTAGACTGATTTTCACAGTTGTGGTTGTAGTGTTATGTCATTAGGTGCTGCCTAAACCTTGTGTGTAATTTTTTAACTTCCTGCAGTCAGTAATAAAATATGCTGGTGTCATTAGTGCCACCCAGTGTAGGATCCTGATATTTGGAATGCATTAAAATCCTCAAAAATGTTCAGCTTTAGTAAGGTTAGTGTTTTACAGAATTTAGTGTAACATGGCAGTAATGCGGAATGTGTACTTAGTTCCCATTTTATGGTATTAACTTATTAACTGTTGGGCTTGTGAAGTTTTGTCTTGAGATGCATTACAAGTACAAGGGTGTATCCAAAAGTTCCAGGACAGTACTTGTAAATAGAAGTTTGCTTACCTCGGATGTTAAATTCCTCCATCACCTTCAAAGTACTCCCCTTTTGCACGAATACAGCAGTCCCAGCGTTTCTGCCATGCTTGGAAGCATCCCTGGAAGTCCCTTTTTGGAATTGTGTCAAGTACC
>Ga0131853_10004158_pt1 | contig 25961 bp, 22 predicted proteins | sample TergutLab28metaG_FD_92764 | JGI IMG/M metagenome (GOLD analysis project Ga0131853, IMG submission 92764) | Labiotermes labralis P1 segment gut microbial communities from Petit-Saut dam, French Guiana - Lab288 P1 (version 2) (version 2) | ecosystem: Host-associated > Arthropoda: Insects >... | reverse complement strand
GCGTTAGAATAAAGTGAAGTTAAGAAATGCGGCTGGCCAGTCTGGCCTTGAATAAATGGTAATATTTAGAAATATGCCAATCTTGATGGACTTGGCTGATGAGATTATTATACAAGGAGGTGGTTATGATAAAAAAACACAAGACAAAATTCATAGCTGCCGTTGTTGTTTTGACATTGCTTGCTGGAGCATGGTTTCTAGGCGGTATGCCGGAAATAAATCATCCTGCGCCGGAAATTGTGGCGGAAGTTGAAGTTACGGACGAACCTATTATCGTGGTGCAGACCGCTGTAGTGCCGGATGATGTTGACGCAAATGAAGAACAGGATGAAATCGAAGAAGATGAAATATCCGATATTGAAGAGGTAGTTAAGGAGGTAGTTGAAGAAGAAATTCCTGAACAATATGAGCAAGAGGATGAGCAGGTCGAAGAAGAGAAAGAACCGCAAGGTTTTGACACTATACCAGAAGTTGCAAATCCAGACCACTTTACGGTAACGCCAGAAGGTGTCATTTTGCCCGATATTAACCCGGCAGATGTCCAAGTGTTTTCCGAAGCCCACCCCGCAATGCGCGCACCTGTGGAGCCAGAGGATATGGTGATAGGCGATGGCTCTTTCACGGTTACATTGTCGGTCAGGGCGCATACAATCCTTTATAACATGCATCTACTTCATAGGGATAAGCATGAGCTTGTGCCAGAAGATGGCTGGATATTTCCGCCGACAGAGGTTACAGTCTACGAAGGCGAAAGCGTGTTTAATGTATTGCAGCGTGAAATGCGGCGACATAGGATACACATGGTTGCGCGCTGGACACCGATTTTCAATTCGGCCTATGTAGAGGCGATAAATAACCTTTATGAATTTGACGTAGGGCCGCTTTCGGGCTGGATGTATAGTGTAAATGGCTGGTTTCCTAATTTTGGTGCATCACGGTATCTATTAAGTCCCGGCGATGTGGTTGAATGGGTATATACTGTTGATTTAGGACGTGATTTAGGTGTGATGTGGCTTGGGGGCGAAGAATGAGAAGAGACACTTTTTCTGGCTTTCATCCATCTGTGAATATGCTGTATTTCGTTGTGGTGATAGGGTTTTCCATGTTTTTTATACACCCCATCAGCCTTACCATTTCGCTGGTTTGCGCTATAACATATGCCATATACCTAAACGGCAAGAAATTTGTGCGAATGGGGTTAATTTTCATGCTGCCCATGCTGCTGCTCACCGCCGTATTAAATCCCATATTCAACCACCAAGGTGCAACCATCTTGGCGTATCTGCCAAACGGCAACCCTCTAACGCTGGAATCCACCATGTTCGGCATTGCGGCAGCGGTAATGCTTGTAACGGTTATATCATGGTTTTCATGCTTCAATGCCGTGATGACCAGCGACAAATTTGTGTATCTACTGGGGCGCATCATCCCCGCCCTTTCGCTGATACTCTCCATGTCATTGCGCTTTGTGCCGCGCTTTCGAACACAGATAAAGGTGGTTTCAAACGCTCAAAAATGTATAGGGCGTGATGTTTCAAGGGTTAACATCTTTCAGAAGGCAAAGCATGGCATCAAAATCCTGTCAATTATGGTAACATGGGCTTTGGAAAATGCTATCGAAGCAGCAGATAGCATGAAAGCGCGGGGACATGGTTTGCCAAAGCGCACGGCATTTTCAATCTTTCGGTTTGATAGGAGGGATGGCTTGGCGATGGTGTATATCTTCACCTGCGCCATCCTAACAATCATAGGGGCGGCACTAGAAGTTTTCCGCTTTCGCTATTTCCCCACCATTATGCACATCGAGAGCAACCGGCACACATTGTGGACAACCGTGCTGTTTGCAATATACTTTGCGCTATGCATTTTCCCAATAATCGTAAATTTGAAAGAGGACTTAATTTGGAAACGTATAGAATCGAAAATCTAACATTCACATATCCAAACAGAGAAGCATCTGCACTAGATGGCATCAGTTTGACCATAGAGCGAGGTGCTTTTGTTGTGCTCTGCGGGCCGTCAGGTTGCGGCAAGACCACCCTTTTGCGCCAACTAAAGCCATCCATCACTCCACATGGTATAAAGTCGGGAGCGATTTACTTTGACGGCACTCTTTTAAACGAATTGTCTGCCAGAGATGCGGCGGCAAAAATAGGTTTTGTATTGCAATCACCTGATAATCAGATTGTGACGGATAAAGTTTGGCATGAGCTTGCCTTTGGGCTAGAAAGCCTAGGGATGAAAACGCCGGAAATCCGCCTGCGTGTAGCTGAAATGGCGAGTTTTTTTGGTATACAGGAATGGTTTCATAAATCCGTTACAGAGTTGTCGGGAGGGCAAAAGCAACTGCTAACGCTTGCCTCAATCATGGCCTTGCAGCCATCTGTGCTGATATTGGATGAGCCTACAAGCCAATTAGACCCAATAGCGGCTGGGGAGTTTCTTGCTGCGATAGGCAAAATAAACCGTGAGCTTGGTGTTACCGTGATACTTACGGAGCATAGGCTTGAAGAAGTATTTCCGATGACCACTAGAGCAATAGTGATGGACAAAGGCAAAATCATTTCAGATGGCGCACCCTGCGAAGTTGGCCTGCGACTTCGTGAGCATGGAAACAGTATGTTTTTAGCTATGCCAACCCCTATGCGTGTTTGGATGTCCGTTGCTGATGGCGCATATGATATTGATGAAGTGCCAATCACCGTCCGTGATGGCGCGCAATGGCTGGAAAGCCAAGCAATTGTAGGGGCGGCTTGCAGCCGCCCGCTTCCCGCAGCAAACACAAAAGTAGCCATAGAACTTAACGACATATGGTTTAGATACGAAAAAAATCTACCTGACGTGATAAAGGGTCTATCATTCAAAGCCCATTACGGCGAAATCACAGCCATTTTAGGCGGCAATGGCACGGGCAAAACAACAACGCTATCTCTAATTGCCGGGCTTTATGCGCCATATCGCGGCAAAGTCTGCACGGATGCGAAAGTCTATGTATTGCCGCAAAATCCACAATCAATTTTTGTAGCAAAAACCGTGCGCGAGGACTTGCTTGAAATCTTATCAGAGCGCAGGTTATCAAAAGATGAAAAAGCACAAAAATTATCTGTTATTGTTAAGCTATGTCGCCTTGAAGAGCTGCTGGACAACCACCCTTATGACTTATCGGGAGGCGAGCAACAGCGGGCTGCCCTAGCGAAGGTGTTGTTGCTTCAGCCCAAAATTCTGCTTTTGGACGAACCCACCAAAGGACTTGATGCCGAATATAAGCAGGTTTTTGCGGCGATACTGCGAAAGCTAACAGAAGCAGGTGCGGCTGTCATAATAGTTAGCCATGACATAGAGTTTTGCGCAGAATATACCGACCGTTGCGCCTTATTTTTTGATGGCAATATAGTGACGGAGAATACACCAAGAGAATTTTTCGGCGGCAATAATTTTTACACTACATCTGCAAACCGCATGGCACGACATATTTTGCCTGATGCCGTAACCGTAACTGATATAGTGCAGGCATTGGGAGGAAAATTGCCGCCTGCTCCTGATATCCTAGATATAGATACAAAGTATGAGATAAACGAAGATGACTTGCCACTACCACCAAGGCCGCCAAGGCTATCGGGTATGCGAAAAATATTTTGGGCAACTTTTACGCTGTGGCTGTTAGCGACTATTGTGTTTGCAGCACTAAACTCCGAAAACCTTCTGTCATTTATCCGCGGCGGTCGTGAGGCAGTTAATATTGCACAGGATGGCATTACTCTTTATGTGGGCATAATGCTTGCCATCGTTTTTGGGATTACAGGCATTATCCTATCCCTATCATGGAAGCGCGAGCCGGCTTTTAAGCCGCAAAAACAAAACCGCAACATATCCAAGCGCACCGTTGCGGCGGCGGCAATGATACTGCTAACTATCCCGCTTACAATATACCTTGGCATACATATCTTTGATGACCGCCGATTTTATTTTATTTCCATGCTGATAATATTCCAGACTATGCTGCCTTTTGTTTTGATTTTCGAGGATCGAAAGCCTCAAGTAAGAGAACTGGTGGTGATAGCTGTGTTATGCGCTATGGCCGTGGTGGGGCGTTCTGCATTTTTTATGCTGCCACAATTTAAGCCTGTGGTTGCCATGGTAATTGTAGCCGGTGTGGCTTTCGGTGGCGAAGCAGGCTTTCTGGTTGGTGCATTAACAGGCTTTGTCAGTAATATGTTCTTTGGGCAAGGGCCATGGACACCGTGGCAGATGTTTGCTTTTGGCATAATCGGCTTTCTCGCTGGCATTTTGTTCTGCAAAGGGTTACTGCGTCGCTCGCCTATATCCCTAGCTATTTTTGGCGGCCTTGCGACATTCATAATCTACGGTGGCATCATGAACCCCGCCAGCGTGATAATGTGGCAACCAAACCCTACTGCCGAGATGTTCTTGCTTGCATATCTGCAAGGTATCCCTTTTGACCTCGTACACGCTGCCGCAACGGTATTTTTTCTAATAATTATTTCTCGGCCCATGCTTGAAAAACTTGATAGAATTAAGGTTAAGTATGGGTTGGTAGAGTAAGAGAAATGCGAAGCAACACATTTCATACCAACTTGCAATCAAAGCAACAGCTGCTAAGATTGCAAGTTGGTATTACACAGTTTTTGTCAAATCCCCCAAATTTACTTATCTGGTCTAAATATTTTTCTCTGCAATCATTTTCTCCACAGAGGCTTTGCTAATATCCCCTTCCATCGGACCAAATGCGGCGGTATTTAAGGCGGCCGCAGCAGTTGCCATTTCTGCTATTTGCCGTATATTCTTTCCTTCAAGCAGCCCGCAAAGAAAGGCACCGTCAAAGCAATCTCCCGCTCCGGTAGGGTCTTTTACCTCCACAACATACACGCCTAATGAGATATTTTCATCCCTGGTATAGATAGTGCAACCTTTATCGCCTTTTTTTAGTGCTATTATTTCAAGAGAGGGATTTTTAAAACAAACCTCTACCGCTGATCCTATTGTCTCCTCGCCGCTAACCGCGAGCAATTCGGCAACGCCCGGCAAAAACACGCTGCAATGTTCCATTACTTCAATTATCATTTGATGAGCAAATTTATCTTTTAGAAGCTCTGGACGGATATTGGGGTCAAAGGAGATTTTTACGCCCGCCTTCGCAAGCTCCTTCATCAATTTGATGATTTCAGCACCGAATTTTTTTTCTGCCATCAATGAGCAGCCCATGATATGAAAAAAACTGATATCGTTACCTAACAAGGCGGCATCAGGAGCAGAGGGCCATGTGGCTGGCGTGTCAGGAAAATGATAGAGAAAGCGGCGCGAACCATCGCTAAAATAAGTCACAAAGGCAACACCTGTTGTGCCTTCATCGTATTGGGTAATGTAGGTGCAGTCTACACCGCTTTTTAACAGCCTGTCCAGCAAACATTTTCCAAAATCGTCTTTTCCCACCCCGCCTATAATTCCGGCACCATGCCCAAGCCGCGCAACCGTGTCAATAAAAATCGCCGGAGCACCGCTGGGATAAGGTCCAAGGAATTCGCCGGGCTCGTTTAGGTGCATATTCGGCTGCGGTCTCATGATTTCGCAAAGCAGCTCTCCCATGGTCCAAACTTTCGCCATATTAACGCCCTCCCTTTCTATTTCATTTCAAGAATTTAGCCCTTAAAAAGTCCAGGCCGTCTTTTGCATAGTCATCCATTTTGGCTTCATCGGCACTACCGGACAAATCCCGGAACACTTTTATTGCTTCTCCAATTTGTCCGCCCTGTAAAATAAATGGCTCCATCACAACATCACCGGCAAACCCTATATCTCGCAAAGCTTTGCCAATTTCATCCCAAGGTAGGCTACCCTGACCGGGAACTTTCCTGTTGGCTTCACCCACATGTACATAATGCAAAAGGCTGCCTGCTGTGCGAATGGCATCACAAATGTTATCTTCTTCGATATTCATGTGGAAAGTGTCAAGCAGAATCTTTACATTTGGATTATCTACATCTTTGCAAAACTGTACTGCCTCCTCAGCTGTGTTTAAAATCAACCCCTCGAAGCGGTTAACAACTTCCAGGCTCATGGTGATGCCAAGATCGGCGGCGGTTTTGCCCAAGGTTTTGATGCTTTCCACTCCGCGCGCCCAAAGTGCCGGTTTGTCCAAATCTGTATAATCTCCCGGCCAGCATGTGTATTGAACGCCAATAATGTCATCAACTCCCAACTTTGACATCTGCTTCATGATATCGGTTAGAAATTTCACACCATTTGCACGAACCGCAGGATCTGCAGAAGCCACATTACATTCCTTTGGCGGTCCAATGTTAGCATTTAGGTCCAATTGCAAATCTTTTGCAACGGCTTTCAATTTCTCTATTTCCCCATCGCTCATACCCAGCAAATCTCCTGCGCCAAATTCGAGAATATCGAAACCGAGGTTTTTTACTTTTGTAGCGTAGTATATGTAGTCTCCCGACCAATCGTTTTGCCAGTAGGCATACGAAATTCCAAATTTCATATTTATCCCTCTCTTTCACTCAAAGTGTCAATTTCGGCGTAATAATCCGACTGGCAGGAAGATGCACTTCCCCCAGCCTATTTACCTCAAAACCATTTTTCTTGAATTCATCGTAATCAAAATTCTCAAGCTCGTCATATGCCAGTTGATGGAACTCCTTAAAGTTCTCCCAATGGTCATAACCGTCCCCGAAATTATTCTGCAAAAAGGCTTTGGCTATTTGTATTCCGGTGTGGTGCGCCACATAATGTGCGCCCATGGCCAGAACATTGCAGTTGTTGCCTGTAATAGCACGCAAAGCAGCGGGTACGCTTTCTACTACAGCCGCATGCACATGGGGACATTTTGAAGCCGCTATATGGATGCCCATTCCTGTGCCGCAAAACAGCAAAGCTCGTTCGAATTCGCCTTCTGCTATTTTTGCCCCTGCTTTAAGTCCGATGCGATGGAACATTTCGGGATGTTCTTCATCTGCCGCTTTAACCCCGATGTCGGTAAATTTCCATCCATCTTCCTCAAAATACGCTACAATTGCATCCTTCAACGCAACACCTGCCACGTCAGCCGCCACCAAAACCTCCTTGTCCTTTACTCGTTTCAATTCAAATCGCCCCTTTATACAAATTGTGCATAAAAACCTACATTGCTTTTGCTGATGATGATAGGACTAACCAGCTTTGTGCTTTCAATATCTTTGTATCCCGTTATTATGACATACATTCGCTGAAGGCTTTCAGACCCCTGCTTAAACGGGTTTTGAAAAATTGTTGCGGGCATTTTCCCCATGCCGATATATTCAACGATATCTTTGCCCAGGTCGCTGGCCACGATTTTAAATTTATCCAGCAGGCCTTTATGATAAAATCCTTTGCAAATATCATTGGAAACAGCAGAATTGATATAGATTCCATCAATAATGTTGGGGTTTTGTGCAATAAATTTTTCGAAATTATGTATTGCGTTTTCTGCGTTTCCGTTGTCATGAAATCTTCCGACAATATTCAAATTTCGTTCTTCTGCTTCTTTTAGGAATCCAAAATTGTTGTGGCGGAGTATGCCGGTGGCTTTGTCTCCCATAAAGAAGTACATATTCTTTCTTGCAGAGACCCAGTCAAGGACTTCAGCCGCCATGCGTCCCGCTGTCTTTCCGTCTGGATAAACAGAATAATGTGGATTTGCAATAGAAATGTCAGAATTGATAACCATAACGTGAACCCCGGAACAAATTAGCCTGTCAAGGGACTGGGCAATTTCTTCTGTATCGCTAACAGAGTAAATTAATACCGCATTTGTTTCCCTTGGCTTAAAAGAGTCCAGCAGCTCGCAAAGCACGCTTTCGTCATGAACATTTTTGTCCATAACATGCAAGTTCACCTGTAGGTTAAAATCTTTTAACTCGTCATAAGCGGCATTAATTCCGTCAATAATGTCGCCATAAAACTCTGGAATCGCTCCAAAAATGACCGATTCGACACATATTTGCTTCCTGGACAATGTAATTGCCGCACGGTTTGGCGTATATCCCATTTCCTCAGCGGTTTTAATAATCAACTCGCGTTTTTCCGGTCCAACCTTTGGCAGGTTGTTTAATGCACGTGTTACAGAAGCGGGAGATACATCCAGTTTTTCTGCAATGTCATAAATCGTAATTTTTTTCATATTTGAAAACCTCACACAACAGCTAGAATAGAGAGAATCCGATTTCTCTTTGTGCGATTATATCATCTATCACACTAGATGTCAATATAGCTTAACCCACTGCTGTTTTTGGTCACTTTCAAATATTTTTTCGCACAAAACCATCGCATGAAGTCCATCTTTAACATCTGCGTAATCCCTGACGCTATTGGGATTTCCGATGCTTTCGTACACTTGACGGAAACATTGCTTAAAGGCATCAGGGAAGCCTTCTAAATGACCGATGGGATAGGCAACAATAGAACGGCTGTCAGGATGGACCGTGGCATAGCCTTTTTCTAGGGTTTCGGAAAAACTGTCCTTATTTCCTATTGCCAGCTTGTTGCAATCCTCGCTTCTCCATTGTGCCGATTTTTTGTACCCACCAATCAATACATCGATATCCACAGACTTGCCCGCAATTACTTGCGAGAAGAAGGCGCTGCCTTTTGCGCCGTTGTCAAAACGAAACAGCACGCTTGCGCAGTCCTCGGTATTGATAGGAATATCTTCATAGTCGCTTTCATCAAGCTCGCCCACCACAAAGGTCTCCACGCTTTTTGTGGGCTTTTTCCTTGTGGGGTGAATGATAGTAAAATCAGCGCAGACATCAGTAATTTTGTGTCCGCTTACATATTCGACCAAATCCATCCAATGAGAACCAATATCCGCTACAACGCGAGTTTTACCGGATTCGTCGGAAATCAGCCGCCAGTTATAGTCTGTATTGTACAGCAACCAATCTTGCGTGTATGTGCCGGTTATGGAGAATATTTCACCAAGCTCACCATCGCGGATGATATTTCTCATGTGATGTGTCATCGGATAAAAACGATTGTGGTAATTAAGCGCGAAAACGAGCCCTGTCTCTTCTGCTTTTTCCACAAGCTCACGTGCTTCTTGGGTGCTTGTGGCCAAGGGTTTTTCGCACATTATGTGTACGCCTTTCTCAAGGGCGTACATGGCAATTTCAAAATGCGAATCATTGGGCGTGCAAATATGTATAATGTCTAAATTCATTGTGTCTATCATCTGGCGGTAATCATCAAAGTGGTTCGGAACGCTCATTTCGGCCGCCGCCACTTCGACATTAAGTTTGTCTGCCACAGCCACTACTTCTGCATTACCAAGCCGCCGGATTGTTTCGATATGTATCTTTCCTACAAACCCAGTACCAACAACGCCCACTCTATATATCTTCATAAAATACCATCGCCCCTTCGGTAATCAATTATATTAACTATCCAAACGTTTTTGTAGGAATATCGCAGCAATAACAATGGCACCTCTGGCAGCACCAAACAGGAATGGGTTAACCCCCACAAGGTTTAGCATATTGGTTATAACGCCTAGGGTCATTACCCCGAAAAAAGTTCCAATAATTCTGCCACGGCCGCCGCCCAAGCTTGCACCGCCTATAACTACTGCCGCAATGGCATCCATATTATGGGTAAGGCCGGAAGATGCCGAATTGATAGCACCTATGCGAGAAGTTTCTGCTACGGCTGCTAGTGCCACCATCACTCCGCACATGGCAAAGGCAAGTATTTTTATCCTATCAACATTTATACCAGAAAGCATTGCTGCTTTTTTATTGCTTCCTATGGCATACATATGCCGTCCAACCGCGGTATGGGATGTGAAAAGGAACATCAGAAAGCTTAGTATAATCCAATAATAAATCGGAAGCGGAATACCGAATATGTCGCCTCGGGATATATGCAAATAAGACGCATAACTTTCGCCACCAACCATCAAACCGCCGCCGCGTAGCGCGTACTGTGCAATAGATCGGTAAATAGTCATCATACCCAGAGTGACTATAAACGACGGCATTGCAAGCTTTGCCACTAACACACCTTGAAGAGACCCCGTTATGGCTCCTACTATCAAGCCAACAACAATCGTCAAAAAAATATTTTGTGTCGCGTTGAAAACTTCAAGGATAATCCAGCCGATTAGAACAAGCTTTGCGCCAACCGCAAGGTCAATTTCGCCCAATACAATTACCAATGTCATACCGAGCGCGATAATACCAACGACGGCATTGTGCCTAAGAACATTGATAATATTGGTTGGCGTAAGGAATACATCGCCCCTCAAAATAATTGCCGTTATAACCAGGGCAATAAAGGCGATAAAGGCGGCGTTTTCGCCGCAAAACCTTTTTACATCCTGCTTGCTTATGTTTCTTAATCTTTCTGCCATAATACTGCCTCCTTAATTTGTGCAAAGTTGTTTGGCTATAAACGTGCCCATCATGATGCGGCGGCATTATCTTCCTTATGGTTGATGCCCCCCGTTGCCAAAAACATTATCCTTTGCTCTGTTGCTTCACAGCGATCAAGCTCCGCGCGAATTTCCCCGTCATACATTACGTAAATGCGGTCACACAGCATCAAAACCTCCGGTGCTTCATTGGAAAGTATAGCAAAACTCTTACCTTCTTGTGCTAGCTGCATAATCAGGTTGTATATTTCTAGTTTTGCTCCTACATCTACGCCTTGGGTGGGGTTGTCCATTACAATAATGTCGGGGTCAGAACCTAGGGCCTTGGCAAGCACAGCTTTTTGCTGATTGCCGCCCGACAAGCTTGTTATCAAGTTTTTGGGGTTATGCACTTGCATATGCAGCTCTTTAATGTACCTTTCTGTAAAATTAGCCTCTTTTTTGCGGTTTATAAACAACCAGGAGCTTAAAGTATCTATTATAGAAAGGCTCATATTGCTGGATATGCTCAAGTCCTTTATTACGCCGTTTTCCTTCCTGTCACGAGGAACATACGAAATCCCTAACTTTTGTGCTTGGCTGCGCATTTTCATTTTTATTTGTTTGCCATTAAGCAATATCGTGCCTTGATATGGATAGTTTGCACCTACCACACTTTCAAATAATTCGTTACGCCCATCGCCCAACAAACCGGTAAAGCCCACAATCTCGCCTTTCTTCATGTAAAAATTTACATCTTTGTACTCTTTTTCGCGCTCCAGCTTTTTGGTCTCCAAAACAATATCTCCTATTTCTCGTGTTTGATATAGACCATCATAACTAAGCTCTCGACCAACCATGTGGGAAGAAATAAAATGTTCTGTTACTGTTTCGTCCACCTCCCCCGAAGCCACCATATGGCCATTGCGCAATATGGTGTAGCGATCGCAGATTTCAACGACCTCACCAAGTTTATGTGATATAAACACCAAGCTAACACCCTGGTCTCGCAAATGGCGCATAATTGTAAACACATTTGAAATTTCCACATCTGTAAGCGAGGCGGTTGGTTCATCCATTATAATAATTTTGGCATCACGCATCAAAATCCTTGCAATTTCAACTACTTGCTTGTAGGATGTGCTTAAATCCCTTACAAATGTCATAGGGTCTAAGTCTATGCCCACACGAGCCAGATATTCCCTGCTTTTTTCTCGCATCGCCTTTTTGTCCAAAAAGATTCCGCGCCTAATTTCTTCTCCAAGGAATAAATTTTCGTATACCCTCAAATCGTTAATAAGAGTCAGCTCTTGGTGTATAAATCCAATACCGTGGCTCTTTGCTGCTCCGGTATCTGCAAAATTAACGACCCTACCGTCTATTTCTATAGTCCCAGCATCCGAAGGAAGCACGCCACCCAGTATATTCATCAGCGTGGATTTTCCTGCGCCGTTTTCACCTAGGAGCGCGTGGATGCTCGCTTTGTGAAGGTCCATGTTTATACCATGCAAAACCTTATTTGTCTCGAATGATTTGTCAATGCCTTTTATGCTTACAACAATATCGGACATAATAAACACTCCTAAAGTAAAGCGGGGTATTAAAATTGAATCATGTTGTAATACCCCGCCTATTATTTAAAACTGCGATGATTTTAATTTACTATTGCCAAACAACTTTAATTCACCGCATAATTATTTTTCATTGTGAGCAACGCTTCAAGGTTGCAATGAAAAATAATTATGCTACTTCTTAAGTTGTTTGGCTATAGCCTCTCTCTTAATAAGGAGTATCGTCATTGAAGTATTGTGCCGCATTGGCACGGGTTATTACTGTAGGCGGCACAATGATCGTCTCCGGAATTTCCGCGCCATGTACCAAATCGTATGCCACCTGGATGGCGTCTTTAATCATAGACGGGAAATACGTAGCAGTAAACAGATGCATGTCTGGATTGTCATATATTGCGCGAATCCAAGGTTGCCAGCCGCCTGCGCCCGATATAGCTTGAATCTCCGTTCTGCCTGCTTCTCTGATGGCTTGCAGGATGCTCAAAGATGGCACACAGTTGATAGAAGCAATTGCGTCAATGTGAGAATGGGCGACAAGAAGGTCGGCACCTGCTTGCAGGCCATGCTCTTGCGTCCATAGCTCCATGTAGAAATTGACAACTTGAATATTCGGGTAATTATCGATTACTTCATGGAAACCCTGAACACGCTCTAATGCGGAAGTGCCTGCACCGGGTACATTCATAAGTGCTACGATTCCTTCGGTGCCGATGGTGTCCACAATACCGCTTGCAATATACCTGCCTACTTGAACATTGTCTCCTGCGACATAAGCTGTTCGAGGAGAATAAACTCTGCGATCAAACAGAATCATCGGAACGCCTTGCTCTTCGATTGCATTAGCTGCTATGGAAAGCTCCGAGTTATGAGGGAGCAGCACCATGGCAGAAGGATTTAGGGCAAGAAGATCCTCAATTTGGCCGGCCTGCTCAATAACGTCAGCCGCAGTTAAAATCCTGTAGCCTATGCCATTGGCCAAATCCAGCTCATCTACCTTGTACTGTGACCAAAAGGCAATGGCTGCCATCCAACCATGTGTAGCAGCGGGGATTGATATAACTATTGGGCCTATAGAATCATCGCCCGAACCGCCCGCTTCGCCGCCGCACGCCGCTAAGGGAACTAACAACGCACATACCAACAAGATACTAATAATCCTTTTCATTTTCTTTTTCATTTTCTCTACCTTCCTTTTTATGTATTTTTTGTGTTTCAGTAGATTGGGCCTATCCATTTACTTGAAAATCACAAAGGGTCTAAACGACTAAGTAAAGGCCGCTTTCAGCCGTCCTTTTTCCTGGCGGGTTTTAACCAAAATATCGGTATAATATTTGTTGAATGTAGCACAGCCTACTTCTGATTGTTGAATAAGCATTTCTAGGCAATTATCACAAAGGGTACACCATTTAATTTCGTCTTCTTTGCCCTCGCGCAGCTTTTTGGGAAGAGCCGGGTCTGCATAGGATTGTCTGCCAAGACCAATCATATCCACAACGCCGCGCTCTACACATTGTGCGCCAAAAGCAAACATAGAGCTATGCTCCGGCTCTACACCTCTAAGGTTGTTTTTGCCGTCTCTAAAAGGAGAAAAGTTGGAACCTATCATTACGGTTTCGGGTTTTAAATGCTTTTTCAATTCGTTGGCAAAATATTGATGCAGGTATGCAAAGTATGGGTGGTTCTTATCCGCTTGGGTTAAGCTAATTGTAAGCGAAGGGCTGCCAGCCGACTGGATAAAATACTGCGCACCGCGCTCTTCTAGACCCTTTAGCAGAGCGATGGGCTCTGTCAAGTCTATAACGGGCGAATCAGGTGCGGCAGTACCAAAGCCACCGGGAAACCCTTCCCAAGCAGAAACCTTGCACCCAACCAAGAAGTTTTTGTCGTTTACTTCTTTTTGTATCCTTTCGAATAATTCAAAGGCGTAGCGGCTGCGGTTTTCCCAGGTGCCGCCATATTTCCATTTACGGTCATTGTAGGGCCGCAAAATTTGAGAGCCAAAATATCCGTGGCAAAGTTTCATATCTATACCATCAGCACCCACATCGTGGGCAATTTTGGCCGCCAGAACAAAATTGTCAGAAATCCTGTCAACTTCTTCCTCCGAAAGGATATCCCCGCCAAGCCCCGGCAAGGGCTTGACCGTTACCCGCTTGGAAAATCCGGGGTTTGACAGCTCTCCCGAATGTGTCAACTGAAAAATGAACAGAGACTTTGGGTTAACCGCCTTCACTTTGCGTACAAACTCTGTTAAAGCCCCACGGTTTTCCTCTGTAATTAGCATTTGATCTCGGCGAGAGCGGTTTTCCTCCGTAATAGAAATCGCCTCTAAGCTAACCAGCCCGGCCTCGCCTTCCATTAGTTTGCTATAACGGTCAATAGCCTGCGGCGAGGGCTTTCCCCCTTCGACTTGGTCATTACACTCCATTGCCTGTATAAAAAAGCGATTTTCGCAATGACGTGTACCGATTTTTATGGGAGAAAGAAGAGTATCCCTGTAGTTCATAGCACCACCCCCTAAGTTTTTGAGAAAAGCTTGTCTTGCCGACCTTCGTATGGTTGGTCTATCAACAGAGGCCTAAGGAAATCCGCTGCCTTTTTCACGCCATCCATACGGCTCATAGTTACATCTTCGTGCTCGTAACTTAAAACCCCATTGTAGCCCACCATCGAAAGCTCAGTAATAATGCGCTTCCAATTCACATCGCCCCATCCGGGAATTCTGAACCTAAACGAGCGGTCCAACCTTTTCATATCACCCTGCATCAACACGCCTCCCAAGGACAGGTTGTGCTCCACAAGCTCCGCATCTTTCGCATGTACATGGAATATGCGGTCTTTTAAACGGTTAATAAGAAGCTCTGCACTTAATTTCAGATAAAGAACATTTGCCGGATCCAGGTTATAGCCTAAGCACGGGTGGTGGTTTACCAATTCCAGCGCGCGCTCTGCCGTAAGTGTGTCGTAGATAAAGCTGTTAGGATGAATTTCGACGGCAAATTTAACGCCATATTCCTTGAATTTATCAAGGATAGGTGTAAAGCGTTCTGCAAACTGCTCTTCGTATTCGCTCCAACCCTGGCCGTAAGGGAAGAAGAAAAAGCGACCCCAATTTTCCACTCCAGGATATCCCACTACCACAGGGACTCCCAAAGCATTTGCAGCTTGTGCAGTACGTATTAGTTGCTCTGTGCCGTATTTAACCTTTTCTTCCGGCGTTCCTTTAAAAATAAAATCAGTATCTTTTCCTGTGGGGCCCATAATCATAAAGGAGTCAGAGTGATTGCTTAGAGCGCAAATATCCAAACCCAAACCAACAACCATTTTTCTTATTTCTTCGGCCCTCCCGGGTTTTAGCACATCGTCAATCTCCAGCTGACCGTTGCCGCGATATGCGGGAATCTCTAAAGACTCATAACCATACTCTGCTGCCATTTCCGCAACCTTTTGCAAGGGCATCTCAGTAAAATTTGCTGTAAAAAATCCCAGTTTCATGTTGTAATACCACCCTCCTTATAATTTTGTAATCTTGAGCCATGCCAAGTTATTAAATAAGCTCTTCGCGCATAGGGGTAAAGGTTTCAATTAGCGAACCTTTTTCTATGCAAGTGCAACCGTGAACAACATTGCCCAACACCAGGAGCGAATCTCCTTTCTCCAAAATTTTGCTCTCATTGTCTATAGTAAATTTAAACTTACCTTCCAATATATAAACCGTTTGGGTGTTAGGATGACTGTGCGGGTCGACGGTAACATTCAGCTCAAACATATTGACTATAGTCATCAGTTCATCGCAGTATGTATGCATTTTGCGTGTTAATCCGGCAGCTACCTCCCTTCCCTCCACCTCCCGGCCCAATACCCATTTTTGATTTTTATTCACCATGCGTGACTCCCCCTAACGTTCATGCATTATCGGCCTTTTGAAAAATCCGGAATTATTATGCGCGCACCACCGCTCATGGCTGATTGGTGGGCACATATGCCGGCACCTGTAATATCTGCAGACCTCACAGCGTCAATGGGGCTTTCGCGATTTTCTGCTATAGCTTTAAGAAACTCGTCAGCCAAAAACGGATGGGAGCCCCCGTGTCCTGCCCCTTGAATAAAAGAGGGCTGGTTAGGGTCTTCGACAAATTCCCGTGCGGCAAACCTTCTTATTGATTCGGGCAGTAGATTACTTGAGTCAGGAGCATGAATTTTACGTGCGTCATCTATGTTTTCAAAAATAACATGTCCGTCATCTAAAAATTGCTCCCATTCAAATGACATTTTGTCGCCGTAAACATCAAAAGACTCCACCACTTGGCGTACAGTTTCAAACAAGCAGCGCGTTGCTTCGGCCACAACATCCGAACCCGCCATCTTAAAGGTCGCGGTTTCTACTGCAAAAGGCGAGCCGTACTTTGCAGAACGAGCTTCGTTTAGGCGTCCGGAGCCGTGGCAAATAACCGATTCTGCGCGGGTATCAAGAAGGTACAGCAATGGGGATATGGCGTGTGTGCCATAATGAAATGGCGGAAACCCCTGCCAATAGTCTTTCCAGCCCTCCATTGCCATGTTTTGCATATGCGCTCCACGAATAAATTGTATACGACCAAAGTTTCCATCCCTAATTTGCTTAGATACATAGAGATATTCTCTTGTATAGAGCGCGGTCTCCATCATCATATAGACTTTTTCAGCTTTACTTTTAGCTTCAATGATGTCAAAAAGCTCATTTATACTTGTCGCCATCGGAACTGTGCAAGCTGTATGCTTGCCCTCTTTTAAAGCCGCCATGGTCTGCGGATAGTGTTCTTCAATGGGTGTGACAATGTGGATGGCATCCAAATCCGTATTTTTTATCATTTCGTAATAGTCGGTATATCGCAATTCGTTGGGAATACCGAACCGATCACCGATTTCTTTCAAGGCGTCTGGGTTTCTTGTGCAAATCGCCACCTCGCCACAAAGGGAGTGGTTTTGATAAATGGGAATAAACTCTCCCCCAAAGCCTAGGCCGGCTATGCCTACATTAATTTTTTGGATCATATTAACAATCAACCTCCCATATATGTATTTTGTTTTTGGAAACCCTTTAAAAAGCAAACATTCTTGCAAAGCCTATTGTAATTTTTTCGTAATTGTAACATATCTGCAACCTTTGCTTGATAGTTATACACAAGAGAAATCGGTTTCCCATGAATGTGATTATATCATATAGCACAATTGCTGTCAACGGTTTTTTTATATAAAGATGTATTTTTTTCTTTGACCGATAAAAGAAGGTTAGTATTGTTTTGATTGCAAGTTGGCATCATACACAAAGACCCCGCAATATGGCTGCGGGGTCTTTGTTGGAATTGAATAATGATTCGTAATAATAGTACAAGGGCGACATTCTCATCACTTCTAATATGTTCTCACGCCATCACCTCCCAAATCCTCCACGCTATTTTTCTTCTCGTAGAAATATATCGCATTTTCCAGGAGACCCTCGAAGGTGTAAAAGGGATCTGATGGGCTTATGGGCAGGGTTACTGGCTGCTTTGTACACCCCGCCTTATATATAGCCGTAATAAGCTCCAGCGTTTTTCTGCCGTCCTCGGCGGATATCAATAGCTGCTCTCCTGTTTCCATATATCTCAAAATATTATCAATCTGTCCTTCATGCCCTTCGTATGCAAGATTTGGCATAGCGTCATGCATTTTTGTAATTTTTTCCATAAGCTCTGTATTTTCGTAGGGAAAGCCGCTGGGGTGAGAGCTGTTTGCATGGCAGCTGAAAGGCGCAGCAATTTTGGCTTCAAGGCCTTGCAGTTCTATGTTCTGTTCTTGCCCATGATGCACAACAGAGCTTGTAATCGTGGCCATAGCCCCATCATTATATTTCAAGATAGCAAAAGACACATCCTCTACCTCGGAATTATCGTGGGCTACATTAGCCAGCACAGCAGTTACTTCTTTTGGCAGTTCCCCATAAATCCAATTTATTAAATCAATATGATGCACCGCATGGTTAAGGGTTGGGCCGCCGCCCTCTTTTTCCCAAAGGCCGCGCCACCAAAGGTCGTAGTAGCTATACCCCCGATGCCAAAGGGAGTTAACATGTGCCACGCGGATGTTACCGGCAATGCCGCTGTCTTTCAGCTGTTTTAACTTCATATGCTGGTCTCTAAAGCGGTTTTGTGCTACAACATGCAGCATAACGCCGTTTTTATCCCGCGCCGCTATCATTTCGTCACATTCTTTTAGGCTGGCCGCCATGGGCTTTTCCACCAGAACATTCATGCCTGCGTTCATACAATCAATGGAGATAGAGGTATGGACAAAAGGCGGGGTGCAATTATGAACCAAATCTACCTTGATGCCTGATTTTATCATTTCTTCATGAGAGCTAAAAACCACGGCATCTGCAAGGTCATATTTCTCTTTGTGGCTCTGGGCCTTTTCTGGCACAATGTCCACCAAGGCCACAATTTTGCACCTGTCCTTGAACATCAAAAGCGACTTAACATGGAAATTCGAGATATTGCCTGTACCGATAATTGCTACATTAATCATTTAGATCCTCCTATAAAGTTTGTCTTTTATTTTTGTATATAATTTTGATTATTTCTTAATCTTATGATATAATATAAGATATAAAAATGGAGGTGCGAATATGGATGAGAACAGAAGAGCAGAAGGCATGAATTATGCCCCCAAGAGCCAGTTTGACCCTGTTGTTAAACCCGGTGAGTTCGTTTTTGCCGCCATTGGGTTGGATCATGGGCATATCGGCGGGCAATGCAACGGTCTCATTGAGGCGGGCGCTACATTGAAGTATATATACGACCCGGACCCGGCAAAGCTAGAGCGATATTTGGCCATGTATCCCCAGGCAAAAAGGGCAGCAAGTGAAGAAGAAGTGCTAAATGACCCGGAAATTGCACTGGTAGCAAGCGCGAATATCGCAAGCGAGCGTTGCGCCCTTGGTCTGCGCGTTATGGAGGCAGGAAAGCACTTTTTTGTAGATAAGGCACCGCTTACCACGCTAGAGCAGCTTGAGGCAGCAAAGGCCATGGTTGCCAAAACAGGCAAGAAATATGCCGTGTACTATTCCGAAAGACTACATAGTGAATCCGCCGTTTATGCAGAGCAACTGATAAAAGATGATGCCATCGGCAAGGTTGTGCAGATCATGGGGCTTGGGCCTCATAGATTAAGTGCGCCAATGCGGCCGGACTGGTTTTTTAAGCGGGAGCAATACGGCGGCATTCTTTGCGACATAGGCAGCCATCAAATTGAGCAATTTCTATTTTACACCGGGGCTAAAGATGCCACAATTACTGCCGCCAATATCGAAAATTACAACAATCCCCAATACCCGGGCCTTGATGACTTTGGGGATTGTAACCTGGTTGGCGACAACGGCACAACAGGCTATTTTAGGGTGGATTGGTTTACCCCGGACGGCCTAAGCACCTGGGGCGATGGCCGCACATTTATCCTTGGCACTAAAGGATATATAGAGCTGCGAAAATATGTGGACTTGGGCCGCGCTGCCGGCGGCGGGCATGTATATATGGCCAATGATAAAGGGGAATTTTATTTTGATATTGCAGGCAAAGTGGGCTTTCCATTCTTTGGCCAGTTGATACTGGATTGCATCAACGGCACTCAAAATGCTATGACACAGGAGCATGCCTTTAAAGCGGCGGAACTTAGTGTTAAAGCGCAAATGATTGCGGAAAAGCCAAAGGGGATAACAAGGGCATAATAGTGAAGTAAGGATGTGCGAAGTGAAGGGTTCTAAGATTCTTCACTTCGCATTTTTTATTTTACCGTAATGTTCGCCAGGACCTCAAAATATTTCACAATAGAGGCATGGTCTTCTTCTAGCCCTCCCGACCTCTTCAGATATTGCATAATTTCGTACAACTGCGCGGTAAGCGGCATGGGAACGCCCAGCCCATGGGAAGAATCCAGCACATTGCCTATGTCTTTGTGGTTTATAGAAATTTTGCCGCCGGGTTTAAAATTGCGTTCAAAAATCATTGGTGCTTTGGCATCAAGCACGGCACTTCCCGCAAGGCCGCCGCGTATTGCCTCGTATACTTTATCGGGTTTTGCCCCTGCGGCGGCAGCAAACACTAAAGCCTCGGAAATTACCGCGATATTAAGGTTTACTATGGCTTGATTCGCCAGTTTTGCAACAGACCCGCTACCTGTTGGGCCAACCAAAGTGGCCAAAGACCCCATGGCCTTAAAGAAAGGCATGACCCTATCAAAATCCTTTTGTTCACCTCCAACCATAAACACAAGGGTTCCGTCAATGGCCTTTGGCTCTCCGCCACTTACAGGGGCATCCAAAAAGCCAACCCCTATTTCAGCCAATTTGTTTGCATTTTCTGCGGATTCGGCAGGCTTAACAGAGCTCATATCAACCACTATAGAACCTTTGGCCAAGGTCTTTGCAATGCCGCCCTCCCCGAACAAAACCTCTTTAACCACCGCCCCATTGGGCAAAATGGTAAAAATAATTTCGCATCTGCTGCCAATTTCTGCAAGAGAGGCCGCTTTTGCGCCACCTAAGACCGCTTGCTGTACAGCCTTATCGTCAATATCATAAACAAGGGGGCTGTATCCCTGTGCTATTAGCTGGCGGCACATGGGTGCGCCCATAATTCCCAAACCAACAAAACCAATGGATAACTTCATAACCAACCCTCCCCTGCCCTATATAATCTCTACCGTCGGCAGGATATGCCCCCGCGACATCAGCAGAATTTTGTACCAGTCCTCTCGCTCCAGTTGAATTTCTATAGCTGCGGCCGCAGATTTCACAAAATCAATATTTAGCCCGCCTGCGATGGGGCAGATGCCAACGGGATGGTTATACAGCCATGCATACATCATTTTGTCGATACCGTCCACATTATATTTTTCGCACATATCGCCAAGAAGCTTGCGCATATTTTCCATGCGCTCCGAATTATCAGTAAAAATCCGGCCTTCGCCCATGGGCTTATACGCCATCAAAGGAAAACCAAATTCCCAGGCTATGTCAACGCTGCCATTAAACAAGGCTTCGGTATACAGAGCGGAAATATGGATTTGGTTAGTAGCAATAGGCAAATCCAGAAACTTTTTTAGCATCCTAAGATTATGAGGCAAGAAGTTCGACACACCAACGTGCAAAACCTTCCCTTCCTTAACCAGCTTGGTTACTGTTTCCGCTACCTCCTCTGGCCTTAAAAGAAAATCCGGTCTGTGCAAAAGCAGCAAATCCACATAATCTGTATGTAAATGCCTAAGAGATTGCTCTACAGAACCAAGGATATTTTCTTTGGTAAGATCCACATATTTAATGTCCGCCCCGCGATAACCCTCTTTTATCATGCCGCATTTGGTAATAATTTGCATCTTGCTGCGCAAATTGGTGCCTTTGATAACGGCCTCGCCAAAGGCTTTGTCCGCTTCGTACATGCCGTACATATCTGCATGGTCAAAGGTGGTAATCCCCAGGTCTATGCATTGCTCTACATGGTGTTTTAGTTTATCGCCGGTTACATTTTCAGTAAATATGGCCATGCAACCCTGCACCAGCTGTGATACAGACAGCCCCCCTGCAAAATTTAATCTTTTCATTGCAACCTCCCTTTCTCGCTTTTCTGCAAATCTGCAACAATTTTTTTCAGAGAATCCACTTCTCCTACATTCCCAGGAAATACCACATAGGGCAGATGAGGAAATTTACAGTTTTCGTCCGTTAGCCAAACAGGTATGCCCTTTAAAATTTGCCCGGCCACCATTGCTTTGCTAATTTCAAGCCCTTTTGTGGCAATGTCGCTGGATGTAATTCCGCCTTTGGCAATGATAAATGAAGGGCGAACGCCCAGCCGATTGACCATGCCGCTGATAGCATCCGAAATAGCAGTGGCCATATTCAAATTATCTTTTTGACTGCCGCTGGCTGCGTCAATACGGTCTCTTCGGGTATAAACAACGGCAGTTTGCCCGGCCAAAACGGCGGCTTCAATTGCTTTGCCAATCTCATTTGCATGGGCTGCCATTTTTTCGGGTTCGTATACCAGGTGCTGGTTAAATTCCAACGGGACAAGCCCCGGCAGCTCCAGAAGTTTTTCAAATTGCATGGTGGTTTTGTTTACATGAGACCCAATGATTATCAGGCCGCCGTTAACATTATCTTTGTCGATCAAATCGTCTTTTGTTAACAGGTCGGCATCAGAAACCCCGCCCAAAACCTTTGCTATGCCCGCTGCCGAGCGTATATTAAAACGCTTGCCCAAACTTAACGCCCGCGCCAATGCTGTAACAAATACCTTTAAATCCCAATAGCTTACGGCATTAACCACGATTTTCTTGTAACCCTCAGCATTAACCAAAATCTCCAGCACTCTATCAAAATCAAGGTCTCTAAGCATTTCTAGCGGGATGCTTTCGATGTCGTCAGCGCTATAGATCCCATTCGACTTTTCTTCAATCCACTTTGTGAGGTCAGAATTTTTATAGCCAAAGGTCTTGTCTTGAGCAAACTCAGTTTCTGCGGCCGGTATCAGGTTGTCCCCTTCTTTAACATAGTGAATATTATCGAAGGTATACCGCCCGCCTTCAATAAAAAACGGGCACAGAATTTCTCCGTCAATAACACCGGGGGAATCCGCTTCTAATGTTTCTTTGATTATTGTGGGTTCTAACGGGTAATGCCCCCTTAGCGTAGAGTCGCTGCGGCTTATGACAATAAAGTCCTTTGATAGCTCTTTTGAAACATCGAGGAGATTATCTACAATTTCTTTATGAACCTCAATTGTCCTTGTCGGCGAAAAGCTTCTTGAATTTGTAAGCACATAAAACATGCTTGTCGGCTGCAAAAAGCCGTCTTTTAGATATTCTTTGCTCCAATTTGTGTATACAGGTATATTATGGACGGTTTGTGTGCCTGTTGGGTCGTCGTCCAGCACAACAATTTTCATATTTAGGCCCTGCAAGGCATCGCCCAAAGCCTGCGTTATGCTTTGTTTGTCAACATCGCTGTAATCCGGATATCGTTTTTCTAAATCAGCAAACGGTATAATTATTTTTATCAGCTCCTTTGTTCTTGCAATTTACGTAAAAGTGTTAAATGCACAGATGCGCCCTTGCCCTCTTCGCTATTTATCTTAATGCCGCATCCATCACCATGCATCAGCACAAGACGCTTGTGGGTGTTTAGAAGGCCGATGTGGTCGCTTGGTACAATATCATCACTTTGTTCCAGGCGGTTTCTTAGCTGCGTAAGATTTTGAGGCGAGATGCCTGCGCCGTCGTCTGTAATCAGTATGCTCATTTTATCGCCTTCAGCATAGATACAAATCTTTATGCAAATCTTATTTTTGGCTTCGCATATCCCATGATGAATACTGTTTTCTATAATTGGCTGTAAAATAAGCTTGGGAACTATTATCTCCCAGTCTTTTTCGTCATACTCCCATTCTACAGCTAATTTAAACCGCAGCCTTTGGATGGCAAGATAGCTCTCCGTGTATTTAATTTCATCTTTAAGAGACACGGTGTCGCTTTTCCCATAAAGGGAGTATTTCAAAACATCCGACAGATGCTCTATTATAACGTTAGCATCGTTTTTGTCTTTTGTAAGGGAAAACACCTTCCAATATAGTGTTTCCAGCACATTAAACAAAAAATGGGGATGAATTTGCGCCCTTAGCGCGTTAAGCTCCATGGCCTGTAGCCTGTACTTTCTTTCAGAAAGCTGCATTTTAAGATAATCGTGCTCTACAAAGGTTTTGACGATATTTTGCGCGATGTACAAATACTCATTGCTTTTGGCCGCGGAAACAAAGGGGATGGGCCTTTGGTTTTGGGCCGCATCAAAAATCTCCATTAGTCGATACAGTCCCGAATAGATGTGGCGGTTCATGCGAAATGCGATTATTATTGCTAAGATTGACAAAACCGCAAGAATTGCAACTGTGGCAGTTGTGATGCCAAAAGCCATGACATAAAGCGAGGCTGTTGGGGTTACAGAAACAAATTCCCAGCTATATCTCTGGGAAAAAAGCCTTATAACCTCGTAGGGGCCGCTTTCGCTATAAGAAACCATGCTTTGGGCATCGCCAGAGCTGTAAAAAAGCACATTGCCGTCTTCGTCGTACACCAGCAGAATATTATCGGGGCGGCTACGAAAATTATCAAGCAGATTGTTGATGTAATCCGCCCTTATGTTTAAAACAATCACACCCTCGGGCGTTCGTCTGCCGGGAAAGTGAATGCGGCGGTAAATGCTAATAATATTATCATGAACAGTATCGGTTACATTGTTGTGTATGCTGCGAATTTGGGTCCAACCCTCTATGCCTGCGGGTTTGTTAAGATAGCTGTCAATCCAATGAATGTCTGTAAAAGTTTCGGTATCAACTATTCCTATTCCGCTGGACAAAAAGCGGTTTGGGCTGTCATCAAAATAGATGTATATCGAATGAAAATACGCACGGGAATTAACGGGACCATCAAGAAAGTTTTGCAGAATCCTAAGCATCTGCACCTCTTCAAAAGAAATGCCCCCTTCATGCCCCAAAATGCTTCGAGCATTGTCCATAATACTGGGAGATGCAGTAAAGACAATGTTAATGCTGTCAAGCTCGCCAAAAACATACTCCACCATTTCGCGGGCCTGACCCAGCATAACCTCGTTTACCGCACGGACATCCCTGCGAACATAGGTGTTGGCAATGATAATCGCAAAAGCCCCAAGAAGAATAACGGGTATAAGAGATATCGCCATCAATGACACAAGGTTCTTCCAAAAAAAACGTTTGTGAACGATTTGGCCTTTACCTTTTGTTTCACCGCGAGGACTCATCGGCACTTCCCTCCGTCAAAGCCTAATTTCTCGGCGATATCTACCAGGACTTTTTCCGTAAAAATTGCGAAAAGCCCGCATAAAATTTTTGGTATCGCTATATCCTGTCATTTCGCTTATTGCGTTCATTTTAAGATCGCCGGTTGCAAGCAGCTCTGCTGCATATCTCATTTTTTCAGATAGTGCGTATTCCGCAAAATTGATGCCCGTCTCTTTTTTAAACAGAGTGCTTACATACGACGGCGTTAAGTAGACGCTTTTGGATACTGTACTTAGGCTACAGTCCGAAAGATCTTCAAGCACGCGGGCCTTTATAATCTCAATCAGCTTTTTGCGGTTGCTCCCATCCTCGGGTTCCGCCTTAACATCAGGACTTGCCAGCTCTGTGGTCAGTTTGGTAAAAACAGCAACCAAATCATCATACTTTGTAGGCTTTAGAATATAATTGCGCGCTCCGTATACCATGGATTGCTGCAAATAATCAAAATCCTGAAACGCACTTAAAAATACAATCTTAACGGGCAGGTTTCTTTCGCTAATGGCCTTGGCCAGCTCAATGCCGTCCATAACCGGCATCTTTACATCGCTAAGCACAGCATCCACCTGATTTTGTAAAATATACTCAAAGGCCTGCTTTCCATTTGGAAAAGAAGCCGCAACTTCGTAGCCAATTTGGTTCCATGGAAAGTAGTTTGCAAGGCTATTTCTGATTTCATCTTCATCCTCAACTATCAGCAGCTTAAACATATCAGACCCCCTGCGTTATTATAAGGCATGACAATATTATATCAAACTTTGCACCAAATTACAATCCGTGTCAATTCTAATCAAAAATCATTTCAAACTTCGCCTGCAAACAGCCATGGAGCGCGGCTGTTTGCGATCTCGTTTTCAATGTATTTGATTGGAATTAGCACTACCCTTTCAGCCCCGTTGTCGCAATCCCTTCCATAAAGTGTTTCTGCGCAAAGAAGAACAAAAGCATAGGCGGCAGCATTGTAACAACAGACATGGCTATAACCTGATTCCATTGGATGGCTGCTCCGGCATCAATAGACATTCTTAGACCCAGCGCAAGGGTGAAGTTTGATACACTTCCGATATAAATAAGCGGGGTTAAAAAATCATTCCATCGCCAAATAAATTG
>Ga0131853_10004157_pt1 | contig 25961 bp, 25 predicted proteins | sample TergutLab28metaG_FD_92764 | JGI IMG/M metagenome (GOLD analysis project Ga0131853, IMG submission 92764) | Labiotermes labralis P1 segment gut microbial communities from Petit-Saut dam, French Guiana - Lab288 P1 (version 2) (version 2) | ecosystem: Host-associated > Arthropoda: Insects >... | reverse complement strand
TTCAGGTATTTACGCTGATGTTTCTAACCTGACCATATGGAGCGACAACACGCAGAAGGCCATCGGCGGAACGGGAAGGACTCCAATAGTCTTTAACAATGCACAAACGACCGGCGGATGGAAACCGGTAAGCGTGGCAGGCCTCGACAACGCCGATGCATTCCAGATAAAGTTCTCAACACTCGGTTACGAGAACATAAGATTCTCAGCAAGCCAGAAATCCACCGGAAGCGGTCCGGATGCATTCCTGCTCGCATACAGCATAGGTGACCCGGAAGGGCCTTACGCCCTGATATCAGACTCTGAAACAGGCACGAACGGAATACCTGCTATAAGCAGAATAAGCAATGACACGTATGCGGCCTTACAGTCATCCTACAGTGATTTCATCCTTCCTGCCGAAATGGAGAACGAGGCAGAGGTCTATCTACGTATAGTTTTCAACGGATTGACCAATCTGGGGGCGAACGGTAACACCTCCATCAACGACATAGTCATAATAGGCGATGTCATCACGATGCTCACGGATGTCGAGCTCATGTCGCTGACCCGTGACACTGCGACCGCGGCCGAAACGGGCAACATGTTCAGCGCGGATTCAGGTATTTACGCTGATGTTTCTAACCTGACCATATGGAGCGACAACACGCAGAAGGCCATCGGCGGAACGGGAAGGACTCCAATAGTCTTTAACAATGCACAAACGACCGGTGGATGGAAACCGGTAAGCGTGGCAGGCCTCGACAACGCCGATGCATTCCAGATCGCATTCTCGACGCTCGGTTATGAGAACATACGGTTCAGTTGCTCACAGAAGTCAACCGGAAGCGGCCCGGATGCATTCCTGCTCGCATACAGCATAGGTGACCCGGAGGGACCTTACACCATAATAGAGAATTCCGAAACAGGTACTAATGACATACCTGCCATATCCAGAATGAGCAATGACACGTATGCGGCCCTGCGCCCTTCATATGATGGATTTATACTCCCTGCCGAGATGGAGGATCTGGCCGAGGTCTACCTCCGCATCGTCTTCAACGGATTGACAAATCTGGGGGCGAACGGTAACACCTCCATCAACGACATAGTCATCATCGGCGACGGGAAAGGAAGCAATGCGGTCGTGAACAAAACCGCACTGAATAATCTCATAACTCAGGCATCTGAGAAGGTCGAGAACGATTATGCGGCAGCAACATGGGATGCATTCTATGAGGCATACCAGAACGCGATCGTGATTGCTTCCAATAACGATGCAACACAGGCAGAGGTGAATTCCGCAAGGACCAAATTACAGTCGGCCATGAACGCATTGGTGCTCCTCAGCGATTATATTCCGATCATCGCATGGCCCGGCAGTCAAGATGTGACGGTCTGGGATACATCTAGGACATTCTTACCGAACGGATCAAGATTGGATGCTTCTGGGTTGGATTTCCATAACGGTCAATTATATGCGGTGAACAACAAAGACGGCAGATTCTGGATCTTGGACGTTGACCGAGAGACCGGGGAAATAACTTTCGCAGACGGTTTTACCGCAAATGGTAAAAGCGTGACCTTCAAGAGCAGAAACAGCAACGATGCCGATACGGAAGGCATCACCGTGGATGCCGACGGACATGTCTATTTCGCTTCCGAACGTGACAACAACAGAAGCAATGAGAACTGGAATGTCATTCTGCGGATAGAGAAAGATTCTTGGTTGACGGCAGATGTCATCAAAGCATCATACGAATGGGATATAACCAAGTCCCTGCCCGATGTTCCGGCGAACCTCGGTATAGAAGCGGTCGAATGGGTTTCAAATGCCGATGTGGCAGGTAAGCTGTACGACGAGAATAAAGGCAAGCTCTTTGATCCGAATGACTACCCCAATGCGATAGCGAACGGCGTATTCTTCGTGGCGCTCGAAGCGAACGGTCATGTATATGCATTCGTTCTGAACGAAGACGAAACCTTTGTCAGGATAGCCGACATAGACAGCAAACTCGGCGCGGCAATGTCCCTTGACTATGACGAATACGAAGGAGTCCTCTGGGTAAAAGCAGACGATACTAAAGGAAACCTTGCGGCGAAATTGACGTTCAACGGTACACCTGCCGTGGACATAGTGCATGTAAAACCTCCTACAGGTTTGAACGCTAGCGGGAATTTTGAGGGATTCGCAATTGCATCGGCAGATTACACAGTGAACGGACAAAGACCGGTATATCACTTTGAGGACGGGCCTTTGTTCAGGGCACTGGTGATAGGAAGCCTCGATTGTGACTGGGAGCCGATTACATACGGAGTATCACTTAGCCAGACGGGGAACAGAAACTTCGGTTCCGTGACGCACGGATACGGAGCGCAGGCTGCACACACGGTGACAGTGAGCAACACCGGCACCGGAGCAACGGGCAATCTGAACATCGCCCTGTCGGGAGCGAACGCGTTAAGCTTCACCCTGAATAAGACGTCCATAGCGGACATCGCGAAGGGAGGGAGCAACACGTTCACCGTAACGCCAATGGCAGATCTCGCAGTCGGTACTTACACAGCAACGGTAACGGTAAGCGGTGCGGATATCACATCGCAGACATTCACCGTTAGTTTCACCGTGACTGCCAGTACGGGGGCGCCAGAACCGTCGCCGAGTAACGACAGCGGAGGGAACGACAACACCATGCTTTACATCGGTATCGTCGTAGCGGCGGTATTGGGAGTGGTCGCTGTGGCGTGGTTCTTGGTGTTCAGACCTTGAGATCCGGAACGATGAAACGTGCCCAACCTCCATTGGGCGCACTTTGACCAACCGGCCGATGCATGGAAATCATCGGCCGGGTAATATTTTTTTAAAGCTCAGTGACTACATAATCCAAGCATCCTTTCTTCATTTCCTTATCTTTCTGCTTTCGGAATCATCGGATTTGTTTTAATCTGTCGTTTTTCTTCTTTCGATCTTAGAACATGAATTCTCTCTTTTTGGGTTTTTAATATTTTCTAAAAAGTTTTAATTCATGTTCTTTCTATCAAGTCGTACGGGTCCGTCACTGCATTCCGGACTGGGGGCCTTTGAGTGCGAAACTCTATACCTTCTCTGAACGGCTGATGATGAATTATCTACGGTTCTTGATAGATGATACATTAATATTATATCGGGCCCCTAGTCGATGATGTATAAAATGTCATATTACTGTGCTATCTACACAGACAGACCGCTCGAGGAAATGTTGGAAAGACATTCGACGCATCCGAAGACCCTGGTAACACGTGGGAGCGGATTGGGATTGTATGTAACCGAGGGAGATCATCGGAAAGACCCGAACGGCGCCGATGGACTTGGTCTGACAGAGCACTTTTACTATGTTGACTGGATGTCATATTCCGAAGAGAGCGCATTATGCTTGGCCGATGACTATTTGAGACTTATCGGCGGCAAGATATACATCATAGAACTCTCGTTGTCTGATGGGTATGGAAGGTTTGATGGGTTCGAAGGGCTTGAAGGATTCGAGGGACTCGTAGAGATAATGAAAAACGACATGAGGTTCCGAGATTGGAGAACATCCGATATAATAAAAACACTTGATCTTAAAGATGTATCAGAAAAACTGCATTACAAAAATAACCAGACAACGATTGTGATCGATCTTGATGATCCGGACTCTGCCAGACCGGTAGTCAGTCTGGAGCCGTACGTCATCTACGAAGTGGTGAACAGTAATTACAGGTAACTTTGAACCGGATGCCAACGCGAAAACGAGTTGCTCTGTCTGTTTGTTCCGGAAGACGTTCTTCCCACCGATCAAGATCTGATCCAGAAGTTCCTTTTGAATGTCCTCGTTCTGCATGGTCTTTTTCCCAAGGACGAGGTCTGCGCCGTACCTCTTCCCCTCCTTTCTTGCACAATTACAAAAAGATCGAGTGAAAAAGGATGGCGGGGTTCACCCCGCCTGTTAAGATGTTTTTTACCTTCTCAGCAGAAGGAAGTAGACCGCCCCTATCACTGCCATCGCCAGTACGATGCCTATTGCAAGATACAGCATCAGGTTGTCGTCATCGGTGCCGCCGTCGCCTCCGTCTCCACCATCACCGCCGTTACCGGTCTCAGGGAGCTCGCCGCCGTCGATTATCATGACGATGGCGTCATCGCCGCCTTTGCCGAGGATGCCGTCCGGCCAATCTCCGGACTCGAAGCTGTACTCGTCGGAGTAGCCGACCGCATAGAGCTCATAGCCGTAGTTGGGACTCTCCGTGATCGCTATTCCGTAGAACACATCGTCACCGACACCGCCGAAGTTCATGATCTCTAACAATTCGGCATCCCTGAACAGGGCCGCTACCGCGTCGTTCTTTCCTTTCCCCGTGTCTTCGCCGAAGCTGTCCTCGTCGGAGTAGCCGACCGCGAATACATCGCCTTCCGATGATACCGCCACGCCGTAGAACACATCGTCACCGACACCGCCGATATTGATCGCTTTGAATACGCCGTAATCCCTGAATGCCACGATTATCGCATCAAGGCCGCCGTATCCTTCGGGGGCATCCTCCGGGTCGTTGATCCATTCATCGAGCCAGTCGCCGACCCAGCTGCCGGTGCCAAAACTGTCATCGTCAGAATAGCCGACCGCGAATACATCGCCTTCCGATGATACCGCCACGCCGTAGAACACATCGTCACCGGCACCGCCGAAGTTCAGCGCAAAGATCAGTTCGCCTTCAGCATATAGTGCGATGATCGCGTCCTTTTTGCCGTATCCTACAGGGTCTACGGGGTCATTGACCGAAAGCGCCCAAGTGCTGCTGTCCCAGCTGTCCTTACTGAAGCTCTCGAATTCAGAATAACCTACTGCAAAGACCCCGTTCTCGGATGCCGCTACGCCGTAGAACACATCGTCACCGGCACCGCCGAAGTTCAATGCTCCGATGATCTCGTGGTTGTTGAATCCCACAATTATAGCATCAAGACCGCCGTATCCTACAGGGTCATCCTGATCCGGATGGACGTCTTCCCAGCTGCCGGTACCGAAGCTGTCCGTGTGGGCACTGCCCACCGCGAATATGTCTTCTCCGTGTACCGCCACGCCGTAGAACACATCTTCATCGATACCGCCGAAGTGCATCGCGTCGATCGGGGAGCCGTTGATACCGTCAAATGCAACGATGATCGCGTCCTTACCGCCGTACCCTTCTATCTCTTTTTCGACCCAATATCCATAATTCACATCCATTTCATAGACGTTTTCTTCGTTAAAGAAGCTCGTCGCGTCTGAATATCCGACCGCGAAGAGCGTGTAGCTTTTGTCATCGTGCTCCATCACTGCCACGCCGTAGAACTCATCATTACCGGGGCCGCCGAAATGGACGGCCCATATGACATTCCAGTCGGGACCGTACTTTACGATGATCGCGTCCTTACCGCCGTACCCTTTAATTTGGATCCAATCGTCGCCTTCGCCGCCATCGAAGCTTTCCCAGCCTGAATACCCGACGGCAACAAAGCCGTCCGGGACCATTATCACATCATAGAAAATATCATTTCCGTCTCCGCCGAAATTGATCGTTCCCTTTACATCTCCGCCTGCGCCCAAGAACCCGCCCGTGAACGTCTTATCGAGATCGTTATCATTCGCGGTCGCCGCTGAAAAAATTATGGCTACCGCGGACGCCGCAAACATCATTGCGACCATCACGGAGAGGGCCTTAGACCCTTTCATACACGGTTTTTTGTCTTTCATTTCTTGCCTCCCTTGTTTTATATTTTTTGTCTCTTTTTTGTTGCTCCTATCGTCCTCCTGTAGATCGTATCGCGTTGTCTTTTTATATTTATTCATATAGTATTGCTGAAAAATTCAGGTTTAACACAAAAACGATTGAGTAAAACAGGTCAGCTTGTTTTTAGTGGGGTCACTCCGACGGTTTCTCAGGGAAAAGATATTAAATCAGTGTTAACCCATTGTGATATCAGTGTGACAGCATGGAGATAGAGACGCTCGCCAGCATATTCGTCGGGCTTTGCACCCTGGTCCTAGCAACCGTAAGTATAATGATATTGAGGCGGACGAAGGACATCAACGAGAGGTTGTTGAAAATAGAGGAGGTAAGGAACATATCGGAGATGCGGATCGTTGACGATCATGTGTTCTTCTTCGGTGACTTCTGTTATTTCCGTTTCGACAACTGCGGCGGGGCACCCGCCTATCTGGAGCGTTTGGACCTGGATGTCGTGGACGCGGCGACCGGTATCAGGCATATGGAATCGAGTCACGAAGAGGTCGTGCGCATGAGCGCCATCCTGCCGCCGACGGTATTCGACGTGGGCTTCCCGACCGAAGGGGTGAAGATGGACGAATCCGAAGCTTACCTGATGACGATAAAATACAGATTGGTGGATGACGAGAGGTGTATCCCATCCCACGTTCATTTCAAACTCCTGTTCAAGGAGAGAAAGGATGATGATGTCATGGTCTTCACTGCGGAGAGAAAGGATGATGGATTGATGGACTCTGTTCAGGAAGAGATAGAGAGGAAAAGAAGGATCGAGTCCCTGGTGAACCAAACCTGATCGAAATTAATGCTCAAGCTGCGATAAAGACTGATGGCAGGTTCCAACATTCGATACGTCGATCGGAGGTGTTCGGAGACATATCTTGCTGAATAATTACTCCAATTTTGAGCATATTGGAAACAATAACAAATAAAATGACAGTGTCGTTATTTCTAATTTGAGCAAATTAGAAATTGTTAGAAATAGAGAATGCCGAATCTCGAATCGGACTCGGAGGTGATGTTTTTCCGTTGCGATCGAAGGTGGAATATCTTCGCCGTTCCGTGTGGTGCAGTGAAGAAATATTATATGGTTCTGGTTCCGTGCGAGATATTAATAATAATGACTGCTTCATCCGAACGAAATTCCGCAAAAAGGGGAACGAAACATCTGGAGGGAACATTTTGAGACACGTGTACGAAGGAAAGACAAAGACGGTTTACGAACTGGACGACGGTAATTATCTATTAAAATTCAAGGACGATGTGACCGGGGCTGACGGGAAGTTCGACCCCGGATGCAACGCGGTCGCACTTTCGATCGACGGCATGGGAAAAGGCGGCGTCAGGCTGACGAAATTCTTCTTTGAGAAGATCAGGGATGCCGGCATCCTTACCCACTACGTGGACGCTGATGTTGAGAAAGCTACCATGACCGTCCTTCCGGTGACGTTCGTCGGTAAAGGGTTGGAAGTGATATGCAGGTTCAGGGCGGTCGGAAGCTTCAGAAGGAGATACGGCGACTACTGCACCGAAGGTCAACCGCTGGACGCCTTCGTCGAGACGACGCTGAAGGACGATGCCCGCGAGGACCCGCCCATAACGAAGGACGCATTGGAGATGCTCGGTCTGCTGACCGGCGAGGAATACGAGGAGCTTAAGAGCCTGACACAGAGGATCGGTAAGATCGTCAAAGATGAGCTTGCAAAGAAGGGCATGGAGCTCTACGACATCAAATTCGAGTTCGGTAAGTCGAAGAAGGACGGAAGGGTCCTCCTTATCGATGAGATATCCGCCGGTAACCTGCGCGCCTACAAGGACGGCAAACAGGTCGACCCGCTGGACCTCGTAAAACTGATGTTGGACTGATCCGTCATGGACGGACATCCCGCGGCTTCGGCCGCGGGCGATAAATTTTTCTGTGACCGCTGCACGGGGTATCGTGTATGACATTCGAGCCCGTTGTCTATAATAACCGTTAACTCCATCCAGTCAAGATGCCGGTTTGGCGGGTGACCATATGGAGAAACTCGTGTATGTCATGATGATAGAAAGGGGCAAGACGTATAACCGGATCAACAAGGCCATGGTCATTAAGCATGTGAACCGAATAAAAGAACTGGATGACGACGGCAGATTGGTGCTGTGCGGACCTACCAAAGGTTATTCCGGCGTGGCGGGAATGATAATATTCAAAGCTGAAAGTCAAGAGGAGGCGGAAACGATATGCAGACTCGAACCGTTCGTCGTGGAGGGTTACGCAACATACAAGCTTTTCAGTCTGCGGATCGGTGACAGAGACAACAATTATTTGCTGTGACCTGGCCGGATGTCCGGTTTTAAGATCTTGAATCTTTGAGTGTCTTTCTTTCCAAACCAACAAAAAAATCCTGTTGAATTCGGATGTTCTATTCGGATCCTCGGTCCTTAGTGATCGCCGCCTTCCGTTTCTGCGGCGCCGTTACAATATCTGCCTACGGCTGCAACACAACTTAGTATGTCCGTCGCAAATGCGTATTTAACTATATATTATCTAAATAAATATATGTTTAATATATATTAAAATTCAAAACTATATATTTATATACCCCGAAATCATAGCACGATTCGTGGTCAAGATCTGACAAAAAACGGTTTGATCCGATAACGTTAGTATGATCTGCAAATTGAGGAGATAAGAATGAACAACAAAAAGAGCTTGATTTCCATGCTCTTGGTCTTTGCGATGGTACTCACTCCCTTCGTCGGGCTTATGCCCGGGGCGTCCGCGGACGATCCTCCGGCAGGAGCGGTGAGCACTCAGGCAGAACTCGTCGCTGCCATCGGATCGGGCCAGAGCGTCATAACGATAATGAACGATATTGAATTGACCGACAGCACTCATCTGTCGATCACATATAACGTCACCATCCAGAGTGAGGCCGGTAAGAAATATACGGTCCTTTTCAAGGATTCCACGCGTATATCGGTATCCACCGGCGCGGGCGCACTGACCCTGAAGGACATAGTTTTCATTCAGGACATATCCAATGTGCGCATTAACAGCGACTATTTCAGCACACCGTTCTTCATCCTTCAGAATACAGCCAGGCTGAACCTGTACAACACCACGGTGGAATCCAAACCGACATTGTCCGGATCGACAGGGCTCATAGCGTTCGGCGCCAGCAACACGATATACATAGAAGGATCCACGCTGTTATCCAGCCAGCGCGCCCTGTACGGACAATCCCAGGGCTCGGTGGTGCACATCAAGGACAGTACGGTCACATCAACGACCGCTGCCCTGTACAGAGGATACTTCATCGTGGAGGGCGGGACGACATACAACTCTCAGTCCAGCGATGCGTACGTGTATGACTTCAGAAACATGTCGATCGATGGACCCATCTTCCCCGATGACGTGGCCGAACTGAAGAAGGCCGGCACCGGCATCGCCGTGAACAATGCGAACTACAAGATATACTACATGCTCGCACCCGGGACATTCAGCCTGAGTACGGCACAGGAGTACACCTCACCGGTGCCGATAACCGAGGACACGAAGTTCTACGTCGCCGTTGGATTCACTCAGCAGGGACGTACATATTTCAGCACACCGGTTGAGATGGATTTCACATACATGGCCTCCGGTTCCCCTGATTACGCGGAATTGAAGTACGCATATTTGGCGGCGCTGACGATCGACGGTACGATATACACCGCCGAATCGTTTACGGTCCTTGAGACGGCACTCGGTAATGCGTTTGCTCTTCTGAACGACCCATCGGCCAATGATGCCGACCTGGTCGTGGCCAGAGAGGCCATTGCTGCTGCCATACTGCAGCTGGAATATGAGGCTGACACGGTGTATGCAAAACTGGCCGAGGCCATTCAGGCGGCCGATGATGCCGACCGCATAGGGTCGTATTTCACAACCGTCAGCTTCATGGCGTACACTAAGGCATTGGAAGAGGCGAAAGCCATAACCTCGGCGGATGACAGGGATGCGCACAAATATGCGCTGTTGGCACTGAACGCGGCCGTCGCAGCACTGAGACCCGCGTCGAGTCTGCCCGTCTTCGTAATAGACAACCCTTACGGAACGATCGACTTCGACACATACGGACAGTTCAGATCGAACCTGCACACACACTCGAACTATAGTGACGGAAGCGGGACACCCGCGACCGTCGCGAACACATACTGGAATGCGGGATACGATTTCCTCATGATGGCGGATCACAACTGGGTGACATACCCGTGGAGCGACCCGGGCTATACGACACCGGGAATGATACCGATAATAGGGAACGAACTCAGCAGAAGGCAGCACATACTCAGTCTGTTCACAGACTTCTATGACACCGTGGGACACAAACCCGGAGACATCCCGACCGTCTCTCCGAATCAGGGCGGTAACTACAGCAACACCGACTACGGCGTAGGATACGGGAACGAATTCGATATCCTTCGGGCCGCGATAGTGTATGATGACGGTAAAGGGAGGTTCATAATCGCCCATCCCGGACGCACTACCGGTGACAATCCCAACGGACTGTCCCCGAACGGATTGAGCGGAGACCAGAGCAGGGTCGGATCGCTGGATTGGTATCTTGCACTGTTCGACGAATTCCCAACGCTCCTCGGAATGGAAGTGATCAACCTCTACGACCGTTATCCGAATGACCGTATGCTCTGGGACACCTTGCTGACGCTGAGCATGCCGGACCGTCCGATCTGGGGATTCGCCAACGACGATAACCACGGAGGCGCGCTCGGATATGCGGTCAACCTTGTGCTCTTACCGGCGAACATAAAGGATCAGGGAGAGGAGGCGGCGGTCGCCGCATTCAAGGATGCCTTGGACAAGGGCGCGTTCTTCATGTACAGCTATACCACAACGGGCCCGAACGCCGGAAAGGACACGGGTTCGAACTGGGCGGCCAACAGGAACGGTCCGGTACCTACGATAAAGGATATAATCGTGGATGAGAACGGCGGAACGATAACGATAAAGGCGATCAACTACGACAAGATCGAATGGATCTCCAAGGACGGCATCGTTGTCGGCTACGGTGAGACCATAGACCTGTCCTCGCCCGGCGTCGACCTGTATGTGCGTGCGGTGCTGACCGTCAACGAGACCACGACCGATGCGTGTCAGACATTCACGCAGCCGTTCGGTCTCAGATCGGTCCCCGCAACATACACCGTTACTTTCGAGGATCACGACGGAACGATATTGAGAACGGAGACCGTGGAAGAAGGCGGTTCCGCAACGGCCCCTAGCGACCCCGTAAGGGACGGCCATACCTTCATCGGATGGAACGTTGATTTCTCGATCATCACTGGCGATCTGACGGTGACGGCCCAGTACACGGTGAACACATACGGCATATCCCTCAACAGGAGCGGTACGTATACATTCACCGGTGCGTCGGCCGGATACGGGGCGCAGACCGCTGCGCCGGTCACCGTGACCAACACCGGAAACCAGTCTACGGGTTCGATGACAGTCACCCTCACCGGGACCAATGCAGCGGACTTCACGCTCTCATCCGGAACACTGGGGAGCATTGCGGCCGGCGGCACGGGATCATTCACAGTCGTACCCAAGACCGGGCTTGCGGCGGGAACGTACACGGCAACGGTGACCGTCGGCGGAGGTGACGTGACATCGCAGATGTTCACCGTGAGCTTCACGGTGAACGCGAACACGCCACCCACACTGCCGTCCGGTGACAACCCGCCGGGCGGCGATGACAGAGGAGGAGACAACACCCTGTTGTACGTCGGTATAGCCGTCGCGGCAATACTGGGGATAATCGGAGTGGCGTGGTTCGTCCTCTTTAAGCCCTGAGACAAGAGAACAACGAAACGCGACCAACCTCCATCGGCGCAACTCGACCGGCCGGTGCGTAAAAGCATCGGCCGGCAAATATTTTTTTATTACCTCCATCGGTATTACAAAATAACGAACGAATCCCTTCAAGCCCGCTGACGAAGATTCGACTCGAAATGTCACATCTGTTCGAACAGAGTCTTTTGCTTTTGGTCCTTTTTTACCGTTCTAACATTTTCTACAGTATTCTTATAGCACCTGTTCTCATTCTTCCTGGCATACTCGTGGATTCTGTCTGCATCAACGACGTATAGAGCCTTCTTGCGGTCCTTTCCCACTGCTCGGACCAATCCTATAGATTTAAGTTCCATCACATCAAGACGCATCGTCTGATACGCGCAGCGGTACCTTTGCTTCAATTCCATTATGGAGAATGGGGCATCGTCTTTCATATAATCCTTTAAAATCATTGCTTGACGGATATTGAATTCTGGGTTTTGGTTGACGAAGTCTCTGGCCTTTCTCTGCTCTTTTGTTTTGTTTTCAACATAATCCTCCAAAGATTTTACGGCGCGCCCGATGTATTCTATGTTGAACTTAATGAAATATGTCAGATCGTTGTCATCCGTTTCCACGTATTGATATGCAGTTCCATATTTACTGGGTGCAGATTTTATTATCTTTGATATTGTTGCATATTCCATCATCCAATATCCTTTCTTTATAACATACCAATAGAATAGTGATCTGGCCAAACGGCCATTTCCGTCAACGAATGGATGTATGTATCCTATCATGAAGTGAAGGATTATGCCTTTTATCATGGGGTGCATGAATTCCCCGTCCTCTTTATTACAGAACTCGCATAGCCCCTCTATCATTTTCGGAACCTTTTCATGCGGTGGCGGTATGTGATATACTTTGTCTAAGTCTAGGATGTCCCCGACGACCACATCGTTATCTTCTCTGAATCTTCCCTCCCATTCTTCCCCATCTTTTAACGTACCGCTAGAGATCATTCTGTGCATCTCTTTGATGAGTTCGGGCGTTAGTTTTTCATCTTCAATCTTTTTGATATTCTCCATCGCCAGGTAATTATTCATTACCATACGCTCACCTTCTGTGATGGGTTTCTGTTTCTTTCTTATCATCCGTTTTGCGTCTGTCCTAGTTACCGCGGCTCCTTCGAGGATGCTCGACGAAATTGCTTCTTCGAGGAAGGATGATACCGAATAATATCGCATACGCTCATCGCCAATCTCCTTACCGTGGTATTCTAAATGTCCTGAAAGGGATCTTTCCAACTCAAAGAGTGACTCCAGCATGTTCGAAGTCAGAGAATATGAACACTCTATCCCGCCTATGTTCATATGCTTTGCATTAGTCATTCGGGAAAGCTTCATGAAAACCCATACTCTTTTTCTGACCTCTTTGTCGCTGATCCTGTACCTTAGCTCCTCCCAATGATGATATTTCTCATTGTATTTCTTTGCCAGTTCGAAATCATTCATATCTCCACTAATGTTTCCTTTATCTAGCATAGATTTTATATCGGGGACCTTAGATAATTTTCTCACATTTAGCAAAACGCAATACTATATATATAATTACTTATTCATAAATAAAAAGTTTTTATTGACATTTAATTTATTTATAAAACAATTACTTATTCATAAATAAAAAGTTTTTATTTACATTTGAGATTCGTATAACAAATCCCTTCAAGCCCGAATAGTTTTAAGCAGAATTGGTTCAATGGTTAAAAATCGACAACGACCAGAATGTTCGTGTCTTCCGACCCGAATAATGAATGGTGACGGCACGCGCGTTGTCTGATGCCGATCCCCTTAACATCCGCACGCATCGAAATAAATACATGCATTGGGATGGGAGCGACGGATATGAAGTGAGTGTTGAGAACCTCACGAAAATAAATGTTTCGTGTTTGCGGAAAAAGTAAGAAATAAGGAGTTGTGAAGAAAATGATGCTGGTAAGTACAAATTATATTGCAGGAAAGGAACTGGAGATGTTGGGACTCGTGAAGGGCAGCATGGTCCAGACGAAGCACATCGGAAAGGATATTGTGCAAGGGTTCAAAAGCATGGTGGGCGGAGAGCTGAAAGCATACACAGAGATGATGAACGACTCAAGGACCCAGGCAACGAACAGAATGATCACGGAGGCGGAAGCCCTTCAGGCGGACGCGATCGTGAACGTCCGTTTTTCAACGTCATCTATCGTTCAGGGTGCTGCTGAGGTCATCGCGTACGGAACGGCTGTGAGATTCGTCTGACCGCCGTATCAGAGAGCATCAAAAAACCTTCGGCTCTTTGATATCATTGAGTCGAAGGTAGTGAAACTCCCTTTCTGAAAAGATAGATATCTGCCGAGAAGAGAGGTCCATCCGAGTGACGATACGCTGTGTGGAATCACGGCGTAGTATGTTTATTTTTTACTTTACTTAAATATCATATGTATTATCATATGTATTATCTTATGTGTTCCACGTGCTAGGATAACGATTCCACAGCTGTTCATTTCTTGACGTACATCTGATTCCTGCTCGTCGGTCTGTCCGGGTCCGTCATCTTGACGAGTCCCGCATCCATGGCCGGCTGGAGATAATTGTAGTATAGCGTTTTCCTGGATCTCAGGTCCAAGCGCTCCATTAATTCCGTTGCGCTCAGCGCGTACGATCCCATGACATCCAATAACCTCTTCACTCTCGCATTTATGTGATTCATATGGTGTTCAGCCTCAAATGCCACTTCTTTAACAGCATCAAGCGTCGCTTTCAACATGAACACAATGAACTCATTGGACCTTCCCGCGGTCGTGGAGTTCAATATCGCGTCATAGTACTCCTGCTGGTGTTTACGAACGATGCTCTCTATCGGTATCCATGCGAACACCGGCCGCCATCTCATTAAAATGGCGGTCTGCCACAGCCTTCCCATTCTTCCGTTGCCGTCGCAGAACGGATGGATGAATTCGAACTCATAATGGAACACACATGATCTTATCAGTTCATGCGTCTTCGATCCCTTGAGCCACTCAAATAGGTCCTTCATCATTGACAGTACAATATCTGACTTAGGTGCTCTGTGGATCACTTTCCCGCTGCCGGTGACCACACCCACGTTCACGCTCCGCAGCTTACTGCACTCGCCGACCAATCCTTTCATCATGGCCTTATGCGTACGTAACATGTCCTTCATGTCGAACGGGTCGATGTTCTCCAATTCCTTGTAAGCATCGGATGCGTTCTTGACCTCGAGTATCTCTCCCGGAGGTCCGAGTATCCTTTTTCCGTCGATGATGTCCGTTACCTGACCGATCGTAAGTTTATTGTCTTCGATCGCAAGTGATGAATGAATGGATCTTATACGGTTGATCCTTCTCAGACGCGGGAACTTTTCCAGATTGTCAACGATCTTTATGCTACCTATCAGCTCGGATATCTCTGATACGAGCTGCATCATCTCCTCGGTCAGATCGAATTGCGGTATGCGGCCCATGATCCTCGTTCTCCTGCTGTTTATTTTCTTAAACTTCTGTTTATTTAAATATCTTATGTATTATCTTATGTATTATCTTGTGTGTTTCGTTCTGGTGAACTTATTCGCCGAATCGATGCGGGCATATCTTGCGGCACAGGAAGCATCTCAGTTCCCATTTTCCGTTAACCATTTTGAACATCCTGTCGGAACATCCTTTCCTTCCGAACGAGGCGAGATCGTTCAGCGCCCCGGACGGACACGCTTCGACGCATTTGTTGCAGTTGTCGCATATCGACTGGATCTTCTCATCCGGAACTAGATGTGCGTCCGTGAGTACTGCGCTGAACCACAGAAGATTGCCGTGCTCCGGACTTATGAGGAGATAGTTCCTTCCGATCGTGCCTATACCGGCCAGCTCGGCGGCGTGTTTCAATGATATGAAACCGAATTGTTTTCCGTCAACCCATTTACCGCCCGCTCCGCTTATTGTCTTCGTCCTGTATCCTTTCTCTCTGATCCGTTTCGCCACGTTCTTCGCTATGTCGTTCATTCTTTCGTTTATTGCGTTCCTTATGTCGATGTATCCGGCGGGATCATCGAGTATCGCCTCCTGCGGGAACGGATGACCCAGTATGATGACCGAGACGCATCCTTCCATCACATCCGCCGGTCTGAAACCTTCCGGTGCCGAATGAAAATCGCCGGATGATGCTATACCTATCACAAGCGCTCCCGCCTGCGATCCGTATTCCTTCACCATCCTGCTGTTCAGCTCTTCCGGTTTTTTCATGCTGTGGTCGATAGTCCCGTGACAATATTTTAAACGTCGTCAGATAACATGTCCCTTAGTATGTCCACCGCGGTGAGACAGAACTTCGGGCATCTTTTGGCGATTATCTCACTCTTGTGTACGTACAATCTCTGCTCCTCATCCCTAAGGTCTGCACCAAGCAATGCGGGGCAATATACGCTTCCGTGCGCCTTCTCAAATCTCTTAATGAACTTCTTGCGTCTTGAGAGTACCGTATGTTTCTGTATCGTATCATTCAATTCATAATTACCGTGCTTCATCCCTATGGCGATGAATGCTCCGGTCACCGCGCCGCACGGTCCGCCGACGTACATACCGGCGCCGAAGCATGACGCGACCTTATACGCCTCCTCCTTCGTCAGACCGAGAACGTCCGCCACTTCCGCCAAAACGAGCATTGAGCAGTCGATCCCTTCCCTGAACTTTTGTGCGACGTATTCCTCCGTCAACATGACACTGATGATGCTCTTGTATTATTTTATCCTCTCTCATCCGAGAGGAACGAAAAGATTTAACTGAGTTGTACCATACGCGTGAGCATGGATAAAGTACTGAGATTTCTCGCAGATAACAGGATCATGACCCTGGCGACGTCGGCGGACGACGTCCCGCGCGCATCGATACTGGAATACACCCTGGTCGGCGACCCGCCGAAGAGACCGGTGATGATGTTCTCCACCTCTCCTGATTCGATAAAGAGCAAGAACCTCGATAAGAACCCCAATATCAGTTTCACTGTTGGTCATATACCCGCCTACCTCGCCGCTAACGGTACAGCAAGAGAGGCGACCGCGGAGGAAAAGGAAGAGTACATCCAAGCGCAGATGGGTGTCAAGTGGGGTGCCCTGAGAAGTACGAAACCCAAGTACGTGGAAGACTGGAACGAGATAATGATGGAAAGGCATCCGGAGTTCAAGAAGACGATGAAGTGCGGTCAGTTGAAGTATTACACGATAAAGATAGATACGGTGCACTACACGGAAGGCTTCGAACCGGTGTCTGAAAAGATAGAAATGAAGAAATGAGCTCTTCGGGAGCTTGTTCTCATCTCCGATGAAAAGTAATTAAATAACAGACTGTATGGAGCGACCCGCAAATGCCTGCCGCTATCACATCCGACCTGCTGTTCAGCGCTTTGGTTATCGTTGCGCTGTTCCTCATCATATTGTCGACGCCGACGATCATACTTGCGGTAAGGGCATCCGCAAAACTTCTGAACCGTTACAAGATACTCAGGTCGGTCGACGATCTCGAAGAGGGTACCGTATCCAAGCAGATGTTAGAGGAATGGAACACTGTGAACAGTCCGCTCAGTTATACCGCATTGCTGAGCGACGAGATCGAGAGATTGGGCGCGCTGAGACAGGCTACTCTCCATTCAGAGATAGCTGTGGCCATACTTATCTTCATGATGTTCTATCCCGGATACGAGAGCGATGTGCTTATAGGGATCATCGCCATCGTTTCGGCTGTCGTCCTTGTGATCGTATACGGAACGAGGAACCTCAGGCGCTACATCCGCGAATATGTCGACGCTTTGGCGGAGATAGACGTGAATGGTGACGAAGCGGTCGCAAGGATATACGGCTGAACGGGAAAAAAGGTTTTTATCGTCACGCGTATGCGTACACATGGCGAAAGCGATATTCCACACGAGCGCCGGCGACATAGTCATCGGCCTTTACGACGATATGCCTGTGACCGCAGGGAACTTCAAGGAACTGATAAAGAAGGGATTCTACGACGGTATCGTGTTCCACCGCGTGATAAAGGGATTCATGATACAGGGCGGCTGTCCTGACGGCACCGGAATGGGCGGTCCCGGGTACAACATAAAGGATGAGCACGTGAAAGGTCACTCGAACGTCCGCGGAACGATATCGATGGCTAACACCGGCCGCCCGAACTCCGGCGGAAGCCAATTCTTCATCAACCTGGTGGATAACAAATATCTCGACTGGGACAGCCCCGGACCGAGCGCCCATCCGGTGTTCGGCGAGATCGTCGAGGGAATGGACGTCGTCGAGAACATCGGTAACGCCAAGACCGGCAGGAACGACAGACCGCTCACCGACATCGTGATCAACAAGGCAGAGGTCGTCGAGTGACGAGACACGTCATGGAGGCGCTCGGAAAGTCGAGAGTGGTCATAGAGGACGGTAAGGTCGTGGAGATAGGGGAACCGAAGGTCAAGTATTGTCCTCTGTTCAAGAAGTACCGGAACATCGACGAGTTCAATGAACATACAATAAGGGAGAACATTGAGTACCGTATCTCCCACTTCGGTATGTGCACCGAATCCCGCCATATCAGGATGAAGGATTTCCTGAGCTTCGGTATATCCGAACTGCTGAGCATGGCGCTGACCGTGAACATCATAGACGCCGCCGTCATCGCGGCGGACGGTACCGGAACGTGCATCATCGACGACCCGGAGATAGTTCAGGGACTGGGAGGCAGGATATCCGGTATCGTCGAGACAGAGCCGATAGATCGTATCATCGACGAAATAGGCAAGGACCGCGTCCTCGATCCCGTCCGCGCTTCCATAGACCAGTTCGCGGGCGTTGCGAAGGCGTTCGCGATGGGCTGCGGTAAGGTGGGCGTCACGATAACGAAGGCGGACGATGCGGACCTCATACGGAACGCGTTCGGCCGCAGCGTCGTCGTGTTCGCTGTGCATACGACCGGCACGTCAAGAAAGGACGCGGAGAGGATGTTCGACTCGTGCGATGTCATAACAGCATGCGCATCCGAGCACATACGGGACGTTGCGAAGGAACGCGCGCTGCTTCAGGCAGGTACCAAGGTCCCGGTCTACGCGAGCAGCGAACTCGGAAAGGAGATAATGACGCTGAAGTTGAGGGAACTCGGAAAAGAACCGTCGACGATGGAAGAGGACCGTCCCTCGCCGCTCAATTGACCGTCTCAAGTACGAGATGGGTGTTCGACCGCAGATATATCAGCGGTATCCTCAGCGATCTGAGGCGTCTCTTTAACTCTTTGTCGTTTGTCAGAACGTATGCATCGAGTCTTACCGCCGCCTCCACTATGGCGTCGTCGCCGGATGCCTCGGTCTGAATTATCTCATACTTCCGGGCGAGCATCAGCGCCACCTTCGCATACTTACTGGTGATGTTCTTCAGCTCCCCGACCATCGGCCCGGGGACCACCATCTTCACATCACCCAATAACGACGATACAGCCAGGTCAAGGTTCATGCGCATCTCGAACGGCATGAGCAGTGCGTTCGTATCTAAAACAACGTGTTGCATGTCACTGCTCTACAATACCGTATCCGATGAGTCTCCATTTGCCTGAGATCCTTCTGGATATGGCTACTCTCTGGCCGCCCACTATGCACACGGGTATCTTCAGAACGACCTCTGCGGAGTCGTTCCTCGCGCTCTTCACCACACCGACCGTTGTTGCGGTCCCGATGCTCAGCATCAGCGGCTCGTTGCTCTTTATGTCGTCCACCTTCAGGTCGGACGCCGTTCCCACGACACGCTCCAGAAGGTTTGTCCTCATCTTGAAATCGTGAACAACATCAGGCAGGTATGCGGGCGTCCCTATCATCCTTCCCGTGAGACCGTCAGATTTCGTTATCGAGGGATCGAGTGACGTTCCGATGGCCACCAGTCCTCCCGGATATACGGCATCCGCCTTCCTGCCACCGGCCTGAAGCGATGTTATCTTTGTGGTTATTCGCTCCCATGACTGCTTCCCGGCGGCCTCGACCCTCCTTCCGGGAACGATCTCGATCTCGTCGCCCACTTTCAGCGTGCCTTGGATCAGCGAACCGCCTATGACCCCTCCCTTTATCTCCTTGGGCGAAGCCCCGGGGGAGTTGATGTCGAATGAACGGGCGACATGCATCAACGGCGGTGCCTCTCTGTCCCTCACTATCTCTGCGATCACATACTTCTCGATGGCGTCCACGAGCCTGTCGATGTTCACGTCGTGATGCGCTGAGACAGGTATTATCGGTGCATTCTCAGCTATCGTTCCCTTCACGAACTCTTTGATCTGCCTGTAATTCTCAAGCGCATCCTCACGGGTGACGATGTCTATCTTGTTCTGTACGATGATTATCCTTTCGATGCCCACGATCGACAGCGCCATCAGATGTTCCTTCGTCTGCGGCTGCGGACATTTCTCGTTGGCGGCGACCAAAAGCAAAGCGCCGTCCATCAATGCCGCGCCTGACAGCATCGTCGCCATCAGCGTCTCGTGGCCAGGTGCGTCCACGAATGATACGGATCGTATGTACTCGGCATCCGATTCACAATTCTTACATTTCTCCGACGTCCCCTTCTCACCGCAATGACCGCATTGATAGAAGGCGACGTCCGCATACCCGAGCTTGATCGATATTCCGCGTTTCACTTCCTCGGAATGCTTGTCGGTCCACTCACCGCTCAACGCTTTCGTGAGCGTTGTCTTGCCGTGGTCGACATGCCCGATCATTCCGATATTGACCTCGGGCTGCTTGGGAACCTTCATTTCTCCTCAGCCTTCGGAGGTACCAATATCTCATCTATGGGTTTAGGTCCGTACTCCGCGACGGACATGTTTATCTGAACGATCTCATTCGATATCGCGGACCCGCGGATCGCCTTGCGGCGCCTCTCGCCCGGATACACCTCATGGAACCCGAGACCGTCCGACAGAAGGATCTTCCTTCTCTTGTTACCCGGAAGGTCCTTCCTCATCGGTATACCGTTACCGTCGCTTCCGCCGGTTATCTTGAGTTTGTAACCCGGAAGCCCGACGAATATACCGTCGACGACCTCGCCGATGTTCTTTCCGACCAGTGAGTTCGCGTGATGTCCCGACACGGTCACTTTGTGCGACCTGCCCGTCTTGACGTCACCTACGACAACTTTAAAGTCAACCATTTATACACCTGTATTTAGCGCCTTATTAGGGGATAACTTATATACTTTTGGTTCCGAGAACTCAATTGCGCACGAGGGCATCACTGATCGTCCGTCTCAGGCGACCTTTTCTTTTTGTCGGTCTTTTCCTTCTTCGGTCTGTCTGTTTTCTCTTTTTTGGGTTTATCCGTCTTCTTGCGTCCGAGAAGCATCGCGAGCCTTTTCTTGAAGCTCGTTATTGGTTCGATGTCCATCGGGTCCACTCCGTTCATCGATGCCAGGAACAGGGACACGTAATCACCGAGCATGACTGCCTTGAGACTTCTCTCCAGCACTGTCCTTCCCTCTATTGTTACCACTTCCGGATCCGATCCGGATGACCTAAGGAGCTCGACCGATTCCAGCATGATGGTCCCCTGTACATCCGATGAGCCTTCCTCGTAAAGGAAGACCGGTTTGCACTTTGTCCTATGCGCGCACGCCGACCATCCCACTATCTCGTTGTGGTTCATTTCCGGTATGGCACCGTTGAACGCGATCATCTTGGAGTTCTCGTTTATCTGGTTCTTCCATCTGACCGCTGCGGATGACAGTGCACCGTCCGCATATATCGCCGGCACCGTCCCATGCAACCTCTTCGCGATATGTTTGGCCTCGCTCTCCGGGTTGCGTGTCCAGATGCTCCCTCTGTACCTTCTCAGCAACGGTATCATTCTGGTCAGTTCGTCCCTCACCTTCGGGCCTCCCGCCGTTTGGATTATGTTCGCAAGGTACCCTATCGTATAGCCGATCGCGCTCCTGGGCTGCAGACCGATCGGTACCTCTATGAGCTTGTTGCTGTCCCTGAGGCATTTGTCCCTCAGTTCGCCGCCCGCGGTTATCACGACCATCTTGCATCCCTTTGCCTTCGCCTGATCGTACATCATCAGCGTCTCGCGGGTATTGCCCGAATAGCTCGACGCTATGACGAGCGTCCGTTCGTCCATCCAATTGGGTATCGATGTGGACCGTATGACCTGTATCGGTATGTTCCACGACATCGTCAGCGCGTCGGCGATTATGTCACCGCTCATAGCCGAGCCGCCCATCCCGCATATGCACACCCTGTTGAAATCCGACGGCATCCTCAGTTTCGTCTTGACGGATCTCGCGATGCCGTCGACAAATCTGTCGACCTCCTGGATCATCTCTTTTGACTCGGAGTGCTGCTTGCTCTTCGGGCTCACGCTCACATCCCCCAGAACGGTTCTTCTTTCCTCTTTATCGCTATCACTTCGGCCAGGGTCATCCGTTCGTCCTCGGTCATGTCGAGCTTCGACATCTCCTTGGCTGCCGATTCAAGTATGTCCACGTATATCGCATCGTCGACATCCGCCTGCCTTCCTATCGTGATGTCATCTATCGCAACGGCCACTTCCTGCCCCTGCGATGCCTCCTTGATGACCTCTTCGCCGGACCTTATACTCCTTATCTTCCCCAACGAGCGTCCGTCCGGCATTATTAGCCTTTGGTTAGGTCTTATCCTGCCCGCAAGGACGCGAACACCGACGATCGCCGGCTTCGCCGCCCTGAATATGCAGTTAGGCAGTATCTTGAACTTCGCGGGGAACGAGAACTCGGACCTCTTGTCAGCATCCTGTCTCTTCTTGGTGTCGTCGAGCCACTGCTTGTACTCCTCTATCAGACGGTACACCACCTGATTCGAGAACACCTTTATATCCTGCGTCTCAAGTTCGGCGGCCGCATCCTTCGACAGTTCCGAGTTGAATCCCAATATCACTTTGTTCAGCGGGGCGCCGCATGCGGCGACATCCACGATATCACGTCTCGATATCTCCCCGATGCCGTACTTCCGTATCGGTATGGATGCTGCCTTCGCCTCGTACGCCAGTGCCTCCAGCGACCCTATCGCATCGGCCTTGATCAACACACCGTCGTCCTGCGTCTCTATCTTTAAAGACGACTCCTCCTTCATCTCGGCGACCGCGGGATCGTTCTGTCCGCTGACGACGACCAGTGGGGCGCCGGCTATGACGCCTTCCATGTTCTGACATGATATCTTGACGCCGGCGGCGGCGTTCAGTTCCTTGACGGAATCGAACCTGTCCCTCGGGTCTCGTATCTCGTCCAACGGTTTCGGCTTAAGTATGGCCTTTACCTTCGTGACCAGTGGGGCGCCTCGCGTTCCGAGGGCGACGGTGTCCCCTCTTTTGAGGACGCCGGAGTATAATATCATGTCCAGCGTCTGCCCCAATCCTTTCTCTTCCTTCACCTCGAGTATCGTCCCTTTGCCCGGACCTTCCTCGCTCGAGAGCTGCGATTCAAGGAAGCGTTGCGCCAGACCGACCAGCATCAGCAGGAGGTCCGCCATTCCTTCTCCCTCTTTCGCGCTCACCGGCACCAATGCAACGGTCCTTGTGAAATCATCTATCCGGTCATATCTGTCCGCGGGGATACCCTCGGATGCTAGTAATGAGATGATATGGTACATACGCTCGTTGAACGCCTCGATCGTGTGTTCCTGCTGCGCCTTCTCGGCGAGCACGAACGGCCGTCCGTTCACGGATATCCAGCCTTGTATCGTGTCCACCTTGTTCAACGCGACGATGAACGGTGTCTTGTACTGCTTCAGTATTCGAATCGATTCTATTGTCTGAGGTTTCAGTCCCTCTCTGATGTCTATTACCAGCACGGCTAGGTCCGCCAGCGAACCGCCTCTGGCACGTAACGTGATAAAGGAATGGTGTCCCGGAGTGTCTATGAAAAGTAATCCGGGAACACTGAACCTCCTGCTTCCGATTATGCTGCCGCACACCTTGTAGATGTGGTCAATAGGAACTTCCGTGGCACCTATGTGCTGCGTTATCGCTCCCGCTTCCCTGGAGATGACCGAGGTTCCCCTGATGGTATCAAGTAACCTGGTCTTCCCATGGTCCACGTGGCCAAGAACGCTCACTACCGGCTGCCTTATCGCCATTTCCTCTCCGCTGGCCGCGCGTTCATTCGTAGATCCATTGATCCATGGTTCTGTTGTATGTGACGAGCTCCTCGGGCCTGAAGAATATGCCTATCTCGCGTTCCGCGGACTCCGGCGAATCGGAACCGTGTATTATGTTCCTGCCGGTCTGCATACCGTAGTCGCCGCGTATCGTACCGGGTGCGGATTCCTTGGGGTTCGTCTTACCCATCATGTTCCTGCATACGGACACGGCATCCTCGCCTTCCCATACCATCGCTGCGACCGGTCCGGACGTTATGTACGAGATCAGAGGGTCATAGAATTTCTTGCCCTTGTGCTCCCCGTAGTGCGTCTCTGCGGTCGCCTTCGGTATGACCATGAACTTCATGGCGACGAGTTTCAGTCCCTTTCTCTCGAAACGGGAGATGATCTCCCCGACCAGTCCTTTCTGGACCCCGTCGGGTTTGATCATGAGATAAGTTCTCTCCATGGAGATCACTTCTTCTCTGCCGCCTTCAGGCGTGCCTTCTTCTCCGTCTCGAACTTCTTGGTCCACCTGGTCGTCCTGGGGACCCTTTTCAGCTCGATCATGTTCTTGTAACACTTGCTCGTGCAGAAGTTCAGTACCGTTCCGTCCCTCTTCACGAACATCTTTCCGGTGCCCGGTTCGATATCGGCACCGCAGAACGAACAGTTTCTCTTCTCGACCACGGAGTTCACCTCATTCCGAGCTTGCGGGCCTCTCTGGACGTCTCTCTTAACATGAGTATGTCGCCCATCCTTACCGGACCCATTATGTTCCTTGTGATTATCCTTCCCTTGTCCCGTCCGTCGAGAACACGCACTTTGACCTGCGTCGCCTCACCGGTCATCCCGGTGCGGCCGATTATCTCGACGACCTCCGAAGGGATGCTATCTGAGTCAGCCATCCGGATCGCCTCACTTCTTCAGTTCGCGGACCGCTTTCGTTATCTCTTCGAAGAGCGGCTTTCCCTTTCCGATGTCAACGATCGCGATGGACGCTGTCGGTTTCTCGAGACCGATCGCGTTGCCGAGCTCCGCTTTGCTGGGTACGTAAACGTACGGGACGTTCTTCTCGTCACAGAGGGCGGGCATATGCGCCAATATCTCCGGGGGAGCGACATCCGTCGCCATTATGATTATGGCGGCCTCGCCGCGCTCCGCAGCCTTCGTGACCTCGTTGGTTCCTTTCTTTATCTTTCCGCCGTCTCTTGCGATCTCCGCGAGGGAGTACGCTTTATCTGACAGCTCTTTCGGCGTCTCAAACTTTACAAATACAGACATTTTATTACCTCCTTCCGATGTGCTAGACATCGTCATTATTCATCGGCTCTGAAGAGCAGGCGACGTACTTCGTCATAATATATATTGATTTGCGCGCGCTCCCTCAGAAAAACTGTCACTGCTCGCCGTTGACGTCGATGTTCCTCTTTCCCAATCGTATCTTGGATGCGACGTGTCTCGCGTCATGCCTTGTCAGGATGACGAACGCTACCACTGCCATGAGGAGCGCCCCTATCGCATCCGCCAGCAGGTCGTACAGCGTGAACACGCCTCCGTATGACATGTAATCGAAGTTGGAGATTATGTCCGTGAAGCCTTCCATCATCTCCCATATCGCCCCGAACGCGCATCCAATGATGAATACTAACACCGCTATCCCTCCTCTCCCGCCGAGCGTGACGTGCTTAGGGGAGTGGGCTTCCATCAGGCACAGCGCCATGAAGACTATGGAAGCGACCACCAGTCCGGATATGACGTGCGTTATGTCGCCCCATCCCCATATCCCGAAGAGATACGTTTCGAAGTACATCCCGTGGCACAGCGAGAGCACGAACATGTACATGTCCGCGTACAGCAGCACAACGAACCACAGCGGCAGCGCGATCACTCTCATGAGCCTGAGAACCGGCAGTACAAGCATGATTACCGCCCAGAGTATGCATGTGACCTGCAGGTACCCCATCGGATGATAGATTAGTCCGCGACCGTACCCCATGGTGACGATCGCACACACTATCATCATCGACAGCGGACACAATATCAGCATGGCCCATGCGATCTTCCTCTCCCTGGTGTCGTCCGCGTTCACTTTATCGCCTCCAGCCCGGCGGACGTTATCACAAGGCGTTTACTTCTCATCGAACGGCCGAGCGCATAGAACGCGACTATGAACATTATCAGGTTCACCAGCATCCCGATGACGATCGT